>CAACVD010000046.1_pt1 | contig 46388 bp, 63 predicted proteins | sample 2381771 | NCBI WGS metagenome assembly CAACVD01 (sample SAMEA5211965, study PRJEB30684) | marine metagenome | biome: Marine; feature: Epipelagic; material: Water | collected 2015-10-15 | depth 15 m
CGAAGAAGTTACCAGATCCATAAGCACCTATCTTAACAAAGGCATTACCAGTAGAGGTACCATTATCAACAAATAAATTACCACTACCAACATTTAATCGATCAGCTTTAACAATATTACCAGCAGATATTGTATCTGTAACTGTTAGACTACCATTCATTGTACCTCCATTGGCATATTGTACTGCATTAGTACCTCCACCTGAAGACATTTCTGCGTATCTTTTCATTGAAGTTATTTCTTTTTGAAATTGTTTTGTAATATCTAACTTAAGGGAATTAATTTGACTTTCACTAATTTTTTCACTTAATATTTCTTTAACTTCTACTTTATTTAAATCATTTATATTTTCTAAAAGCTGTTTATATTTTATATCCTCTTCTTTAGAAAAAATATTAAGTTTTTCATTAATGTTTGTTAACTCTTCAGATAATATTTTTTTAACATCAGTGCCTTTTAAATCAATTCTTTCATTAACTTTTAAAATAGCATTTTTTAATGATTTTTCAATTTGGTTTTTATTTTCAGTTACCTTTTCAACTATAGCTTTTAATGTATCAACTTTATAATCATCAACTCTTTTATTAAGTTTATTAATTTTAGATGTATTATCATGTAATATAACTTCAAGTTCATCGTTTACATCTTCTATTTTATCATCTATATTTTTATTAATAGTATTAATATTTTCTGAAAGAATTTTAATCAATTCTTGTTTACTATTACCTGATAGTTTTTCTACCTTTGAAATAATTGAATTAATACTTTCATCTACTTTTAATGAAATATCTTTAATATTTCTTTTTATAATTGTTTTAACATTATCATCATTATCAGATAAAAAATCAATAAATTGTTCATTTAACTCTTGTTTTATTTTTTCTGATTTATTATTTAAATATTGCTCTGCTTGTTGATTAATCTTCTGTCTACGGCTTTTATATTTTAGTAATTTACTATCATATAATTTTTGAGCCTTTTCTTCACTTTCTGCTATTATTTTATCTGAAAGATCTTTTATTTTATTTTCATAAATAGTATCTTTTGGTACTACCTTTTCAACCTTTTCTTGAATTATGGTTTTTACTATTGGTTTATCTATATTTTTAACAAATTGAAGACTGCTTTCATTTAAAAATAATTCACTTTTATCACTTGTAACTAAAAAAGCTTTGCATAATAACTTCGTTTTACCGCGAATAGTCTCAAATTGAACAATAGGTAACCCATCCTCTTCCCCTATTTTTTCAACCATAATATTACCTCCATTAAATCCGCATTCAAAAACATCAAAAAATACTTCTTTTTTAGTATTTACTTTTAAAATATTTCTAAAATCTTCAGTAAATTTAGGTATTACGGGGACATCGTATATAGACCACTTATTCATAAATTTATTTAATTAAATATATTATGTTTTCAATTAAAACAAAAAAAACCTTCCTGGTGCGCATCGTAGAGTGGCGTGGAAGGTTTTGTTAATAAGTTTATTTTTTAACTGCAGGTTTTCTACCTCTTTTTACAGGAGATTTCTTTTTAGCTTTAAGCTCTTTTAATTCTGCTTCAGCTTTAGCAGCTAATTCTTTAGCTTCTTCTACTACTTTATTTACTTCATCTAGATTTTTTCTCGCAACGAGCGCGCCAACGATGAAACCGGCAACGAATATAATTATATTTGTGATCATAAGTAAATTATTTATCCTTCTTATCTTTCGTTTTCCAGAAGTATTCGTCAGTATCTCCTAATCTGTATTCGAAACCATTTTCAACTTGATAAAATTCTGTACTTACCATAAAATCAGGAGTTTTAGGTGTTTGTGGTGTTAAAGAATTATCATATACCCTCATTCTATTATTAGGATATAAAGCGTATTGACCATTTTCTAATTCTATAACGTTAAATGATTTATGTTCAGCAGGTACTTCAGCTGTAGAATAATCTGGCTGATCTGTATTGACATGATAATTATCAAGAGTGAACATATATGTACCTTTTACAATATCATGTGTTCTTGTAAATACTTCAAAATCCATACTACCAATAAATTGTTTATATAAACATGTTACACCATAATCCATACAATTCCAAAATTGTAAATTTGGTAAATCATAATCAGGTTTAGGTGTTTCAGGTGAAGAAACAAAAGCAGTAATTGGTAGTTTATCAAAAACTGCACCGTATTCAGGTAAAAAAGTTTCAAAGTAGAAAGCCCTACCAGGAATACTTTTAGCAGTTACCCAGTGACCTTCTACAAATTCACCATGACCATCTTTTCCATCTCTAAGATATTCTTTTCTAACATACACTTTCGTGTTTGGTAAGTTACATATTAATTGACTCATAAATTATACTTTTAATGCCATATCCCAGATGACTAATTGTAAACGCGGGCTGAATTTTAAACTATGCTTTTTACACATATCAGCTACCATAGACGATTTAGCAGTATGCTCGTCTCTACTACCTGCACAAGGCATTAACCAAACATTTTCTCTATTACATATACCGTTATCAATATATTTTTCAAATAATTCTTTCTCATCTTCTTGACTATTAATAACAAATTTAAAACATTCACCTCTTTTATTATGATGAGCTATTACATCAGGTTTATATCTCCTATTTTCAGGATCACCATTATTACTCATTTTAGGAGATAAAGTAAATGTAGCATTATATTCCGTATACCATTCTTCTTTAGGCATAATAGTACTATTAGATTCAAAATCAATACGAGGTTTAAATCCAAATCTCTCAACAAAAGTTGCTAGCCATTCAAGTAATCTTTTTTGTTGTAATAGAGGTTCACCTCCTGTTATTTTTAATATGGCACCTCTTTTTAACTCTTTATCAAATCCATTATTTTCATAAAAATTATTAAGTTCTTCAAATGTATATCTATTTTTAACTGACCACGATACAAATGAATCACACCCATGAGGCGAATCCGGAGAAGCAAAACCTTGACAGGTTAGATTACACATTGCCATTCTCATAAAAACTGATGGCCAACCAATATATTTACCTTCGCCTTCCACGGTATAAAATACATGATCATCACTTAAAGATAGTATATTATTACTCATATAACAATTATAATATAGTTCCTTAAAAATATCAACATTTTAGTATATTATTTATTTTTTTCATTAAACTTTTTCCAGTTGTTTTACAATAAAAATAAAAACTAAATATTATTAATGACAGTAAAAAAACGTTCTACACGTCGGGTAGATGAAGAAAAAATTCTTGATTTACATAACATATCAAAAGATGATTGGGAATTAGATTTCCATATTAAAAAACCGTTTAAGCTGAATAATTTACAGCAAGAGTTTTTTGATACTATTATAAATGATACAACACAAATGTCGTTTGTAGATGGTCCAGCTGGTAGTGCTAAAACTTATATAGGGGTACTTGCAGCATTGAGATTATTAAGTGAACGGAAAATAAAAAATATTGTTTATATACGATCAATAGTTGAAAGCGCTAATAGAAGTATGGGTGCTCTCCCTGGTGAAATAGAAGAAAAATTTAAACCATGGTCAGCCCCGTTAATAGATAAATTAGAAGAAATTATTGACCCTGGAGCTCAATCCACATTAATGTTAAAAGGTTACATAAAATGTATACCGGTAAATTTTACCAGAGGTTTAACATTTAGAGAAAGTGTTGTTATAGTAGATGAAGCTCAAAATATGACTAAAGATGAGCTTACTACAGTTCTTACTAGATTTGGTGAAAATAGTAGATATATTATTGTAGGAGATTCTTTACAGAGTGATATCAACGGTAAATCAGGGTTTAATAAAATAAAAGAAGCTTTTAATTCTGATGAATGTAGAGCCAATGGAATTTTTACCTATAATTTTACAGATAACGATGTAGTTAGGAGTAAAATTTTAAAATTTATTGTAGCGAGATTAGCTAATATCTCTTAATTCTTTTATAGCATCTTCAAAACTAATATGCTTTACCTCTATATTATTTGATGTATTTTGTATTTTGCTTTCTTCCGGTCTATTATCTTGTATTACTTTACCCATTTGACTAAAAATATCGTTTTCTAATTTAATTAGATTAGGATCTCTTTCTCTACTTGCAGGTATACTAGTACTTAAACCGTTATTAGTTATAGTTTTTTTAGAGACGTTATTATTATATACATCCCCTAAATCCATTATGAATTACCCCAACTTGTACCGGCAAAAGGATCACTTATACCTGTTGATTTTGGTAAATTTAACGGTGGTGTTTGCGGTTGTTCTTCTTTTTCTTCTTTTTTACCTTCTAAATTAAGTTCTTCTTGTTCTGGATCTTCTGGATTTTTAGGTAAAGCTTCTATTAATCCTGGGGGAATATTATAATCTAAACCTTCTTGAGGTATATAATGCGTTTTATAAACTTTAGCATCATTTTCATAAATAGCACTATTACCTTCATGCTCCCAAACTTCTACTTTAATAACTTCAACTCTATCGTTTGTAGTAGATCTTACATAATTATTAACTTTTTCAAATACCCATTGAGCAGTCTTTTCAATTCCAACTGCTTTCATAATGCGTAAATCGATCATAGATTTATTATCTAAATCTTTAAACGTTTCTAATTCTGGATCATCTTCAGCTACACAAGTTGTATGATCAAATTGTTTTTCTAATATATTTTTAATCTCTTTACAACCGCCAAAATCATATACCCAATTATTGTCATCTAGACTATTTGTTGTAAACCATAACTTACATTGCAATCTATAACCATGTATTAATCTGCAATGACTTTGAGCTTTCCATTGACGAAAAGCTGTACTACCCATAGGAATTATTTTTGTTGATACGTATCTCATAACTTATTATAAGATATTTATACCGATAGTCAACTAGTTGGTTAAAAGAGGAACTAGCATATAATATAATAAATTATATATTACTGATTATCGTCTAAGTTTTGAGAGTTATATTTAGTTTCAGGTTGTTTATCAATTTCACTTTGTGTCTGTTGACCTATTTCTTCAGGACTTAAATGTCTTCTATCTCCTCCGAGATCTAAACCTTCTTGCTGTTCTATTCTACTTCTTAATTCTTTTAATATTGCTACTCTATATTTTTTAGGTATACCGGTATTAACTAAAGTATCTAATTTTAATTGACGTTTTTTAAATTCACTATCATTTTGAAACATTTCTTTATCAGTTTCTAAAAGATATGTAATTATAACATCACTTAAAGCTTTATACAATTTATCTGGATTTTCATAATGGTTAGATTTACCTCTATTAACTCTACCTTTCACTTTAGAAGCAATTATAGTCCTAGCAAAATCATTTGTTAGTTTAAATTTAGATAGCATTGGGACCAAGCCTTCAAACTCAGATGAAAGTTTATCAATAGTATTTTTTAAATCTGCTGTTTGTTGATCTTTTGTAGTAGCTGTTTTTGTAGTAGCTGTTTTATTTTTAAAACTATTAAAAGCATTACCAATTTTATTATAAATTTCCAATTCACTACTAGTCAAAGCATCTGATGCAATTTTACCAGATTTTTTAACTTTATTGTATACTGTTCTATAACTTTCATTACCCGGTTGTTTTAAAAACTGTTGGAATTTTATTGCTTCACCACCCTTTTTATCACCATTCTCTTTATCATTATCAAACCCTTTACCTAAACGCTGAGCTTGTTGTCTTCTTAAAGCATCCCTTTTTACTTTTCCGGAACCAAATAAAGAACTAAGAGTATCTTTAATACCTAAATTAGAAGCTGTCGGTTCTAGAACTTCATTAAATGTTTTTAAAAAATTACCATTATTAAATTTTTCATTTAGATATTTTGTTTTTTTAAGATTAAAATTTTTTTCAATTTTTTCAAATAATTCTTTATCGGTCATTGAAATATTTAATCTACATGTTATAATAGTTATATGTCAGATAAAGTAAATAGTTATGAATGGTTAGGTGATGATGTAAGTGAAAGTGAACTTACCGGTGAAAAAGATATTATTGCAAAGGAAATAATGGGTGAGGAATATAGTAAGAGTTATTTTCCTCCTATTAGAGTTTATGATAATAAAGTTAAAGCTGATAGAAAATATATTTCTTCACTACCTGATTTACAGAACGGTCCATCAAGTCTAATTCAAGGAGCAGCAGTACCTATTCAACAAGTAGGTATACATAATTTTAAATTACCTTTAACGTATAAAAAACGAAACGGTAAAACAATTAATCTAGAAACTAGTGTTACTGGTAGTGTAAGCTTAGAGGCTCATAAGAAAGGTATTAATATGTCACGTATTATGAGAAGTTTTTATGATCATAAAGATGATTTATTTAGTATAGACAATATTAAAGATGTTTTAGAATCATATAGAGAAAATCTAAAGTGTTTTGATTCTAGAATTATGCTTAAAATTTCATACCCTATAAAGCAAAAGAGTTTACGTAGTGGTTTAGAAGGTTATCAATATTATGATGTAGTATTTGAAGGTGATCTAACTAAAGATGGTGAGTTTAAAAAGTATATTCATTTTGATTTTGTTTATTCATCTGCATGTCCTTGTAGTTTTGAACTAAGTGAGCATGCTGAGAAATATCGTAATAGAGCTACTGTACCTCATAGTCAACGTAGTGTAGCAAGAGTAAGTGTACGTTTTGATGATATGTTATGGGTAGAAGATATACAAGAACTATGCTTAGCTGCTTTACAAACTGAAACACAAGTTATGGTTAAAAGAGAAGATGAGCAAGCTTTTGCAGAACTAAACGGTTCAAATTTAAAGTTTGTTGAAGACGCTGTACGTTTAATGTATGAAAAGTTAAGTTGTGAATCACGTATAAAAGATTTTAAGATAGTAGCTTCACATAATGAGAGTTTACATAGTCATAATGCTATATCTGTTATAGTTAAAGGGGTTAAGAATGGATTTTCTGCAGGAGTGGCTAGAGATGTTTTCGAAACTACTGGATTACGATGATTTATGCCAAATTATGTTACAGATGATAAATGGAGATTTGACTATGAATATAAGAAATTAAAAAAGAAGGTTGATAGTCTTGAAAGAAAAATTTATTGGTTAGAAGATTATAAAAAGAAACAACAAGAAAAGGAATATAGAGAGAAACATAAAAAATGTTAAAAAAAATAAAAAATTTTTGGAAAGAAAGTTATAACTCAAATAAGTCAGCTTTTAAGTTTGAAATTGTAGCTTTTTTTGCTGCTATAAGTGCATCGTTTTATTTAGCTATAGAAGCTAATAAGCCACAAATGGAATTAATATATCCTATATTTTTAGTTGCTGCTTTTTGCTCTTCAATTGCTCATTATAAACGTAAAGTAGCTTTTCCATTATTATTAACTATGTATTTTTGTGTAGTTAATATTTTCGGGTTTGGAAGAGCTTTAGAAATTTGGTAGGAACTTAATTATAATAAGGTATGAATATTTTTTGTACTGATGATGACCCAGATATAGCTGCATTTAATCTTTGTGATCAGCATGTAAGATCGAAAATGCAAATTGAAGGGGCTATAATGTTAGCTCATGCATTTAACCAGGAAGTTTTAAATCATAAAGATTGTCCGCGGACTAAACTTGGTAAACCTCGTAAAAGTGGTAAAGGTTATTTTAACCATCAATGTAGTATATGGGCTAGGGAATCTAAAGATAATTTTAGTTGGTTGGTAAATCATACTCTATCAATGTTTGAAGAAAGAAACTATAGATGGCCAGGTAGTAAACTCCATCATACTTTATCTTTCATAGAGTGGTGCAGTAAAAATATTCATAATACAACTATTACTAAAACAAGTAGAACACCTTTTGCAATAGCTATAAGTGAAAACTGTGAATGTAGAAAAACTAATAATTTTGATAATTTAAATACTATCAATCAATATAGAGAATATATAAGAAAAGATAAACCATTTGCTACTTGGACTAGATCTAAAAAGCCATCTTGGTACTAATTTTATAAAATTTATTTTTTATATAATCTGTATCGTTTTTATTATATTGATATCTTTTATAATGTTGTACTAACTGATGTGTTATGTAGTATACAAAACTTTTTTCTTTAATAAAATTATTTTTATAATTTAAGTTGCATTTATTAATACAATAATTTACTGCTTCTTCATTAAAAGCCCATAACATTGAAATATATTTGTGAGAATATTTATTAAAATCAACAAATTGGAACCCTGCAGTTAAATCAATTTGTGTTATTGAATTATCATTACCTAATATAATATTATGGCTATAACAGTCAGAAAAATATATTAATTTATTGTTTAAATTATATTTTTTATTTTTATATTTGTTAAAAATTTTTTTTACTTCTAAATATATTTTTTTATCTTTTTTTGAAAAGATGTCAATAAAATTATTTTCTATTATATTAAAGTATTCTATTTCCGGATATATGTTATTTTTATCTAATGGAATTTCTTTAAAGTCTTTAGGTGAAATTTCAAAAGTTTTTTTAATAAAATTAGTTAAATTTTTTATAATTATATTTTGACGTTCTATCTTATTTTTGTAGAATATATTATTAAACCAATTATTAGTTAAAGGCTCATATCTAAATAATTGTGTACCTTTTATATAATCATATGAAAATATATTAGGTTCTAAAATTAATTCATACTTAGGAATAAATTTTCTACCATAAAAATTATATATTTTTTCTATAGTAGAAAATAGTTCTACAAATCTTTCAGATTCTACTTTAAATAGTTTATTTTCAATTTTAAAAACATTACTATTTATTTTTTCTAATTTTTTTAAATTTAATGATTTGTATTTTTTCTTTAAATTATATACAAAACTACTCGACATTAATCTAGATTACCTTCTTTACTTACATCTATAATACCACCTAATTCTTCAATAAAATCTTTACCTACTAAAATTTTATATTCGTTATCGGTTCTATCACCTATTGAAAATTTTACATTTTTATAATGTTTATCTCCTATTTCAATATCGAACTGTACAACTGGGCGTTCTTCAACATGTCCTGAGCCTACATTAATATCAATTTTTTCAACAAATTCTTTAGCTATTTTTTTATCTCCAACAGTAAAAAAAGTAACTTTGTTACCATCTTCTATAATGTTATAACCATGTAAAACATTGTAAGCCCCATTTCCACTATCTACTTTAGCTTCAATAGGGCCTAACCCGTCTATATTAATTGTTTCAATTAAACCAAGAGGTTTATTAGATTCGAAAAACGTTTTAAAATTAATCACATAATTATTTATTAATTAGATGAATTCTTCTTGTCTTGAATTTCTTTTCTAATAACTTTTGTTAACTTTGCAATCTCTAATAATGCTTTTCTAGCTCTAGTACCAGCAGAAGCATTAGCTTTTTCATCAAATTTTTCAATATTTTCTTTGTAAATATTAAATTGTTCTTCTATTAAGTTTGAATTATTTTCACTCATAAAACTTATTTATTTATATTTTATTAAAGTTCAATAGATTAGTCCAAGTATTTTCTTTACTACCTATAAAACCATTTTTATAAAGATAGCATATATCAATATCAGGGTTATCATTACTAAAAATATCTATTTTTAAATAATTAAATGTATTTAACATATCTTTAAGGGCTGGTATAAAAAATTTTTTATTAAAATCTATATTTTTTTTATTTAATATTTTATCTATTTGAAAAAAATTATAAAATTCAGTATTTTTTATATTTTTAGTGATATTTTGTTTATCATTACCAGTAAATGATAAATTACAAACTATAGTCATTTTTTTATATTTTTTTTCTTTTAGACTATTTATAATTTTTAATTTTATTTCATTATAATATATGGGATCTTCTATACCTCTACCGTACATATTAATTGGGTGATCACCTAATCTAAAATATACTACTAACTCGTCTTCCGTGGGAAATTTTAAATTTTTATTATCTCTTATATATTTTTCTATAGCAAGTTTTAAAAAGCTACCTCTATATTTTTCTTTTATATTGTCTTTAACTATAGGTAAATTATAATAAATCCCCAATATAGTATTTCTATATTTTTTATTATTTAAAAAATTATTTTTATTTATATCTATATAAGGGTCGGTCTCTTCATTACGTAAAATATTACCTATATTATAATCTAACATATCTTTGGTAATTTTAATTTTATTAAAAAGTATATCTTCTTTATTCATAATTTACCCAACTATTATCGCAATAATGTATACCGTATACATTATTAAACTTTTCTTTATGGTTAAATGTAACTACTTTATTATGTATTCTTTTTATATTATTATTATTATAAAAATGTTTAGTTAAAAAAATAGGACCAGCTTTTTCCATTTTAGTATAGATGTCATTACATTCGTTATGATTATTTTGATATAAAATATCAATAACATTTTTAATTTCTTTATTTTTAGGAGGGGAATACATTAACATCGGATCAATAAAAAAATCATAATTATTATTTTTTAAAGGGTTATTATTTGATTCATATTTTATATCTTGTGAAAATAAACATAATTTATCTTCATTTATTAATTTTGAAATATTTTTATAAATTATAACATCAAAATCTGCATATAACCCGCCATATTCATAAAGGTAAAAATATCTAATTGAATCTATTTTATGTATTTTGTTTTTAAAATTTTTATAAATTTCTAAAAATGAAGGATATTTTTCTTTTAAAAAATTATAGTTATCAATATCAGTCCATAATTTAAATTCATAATTTTTAAATATTTTTTTATTTAAAATTCTATTATGTAAATACTTCGCTGGTATAAATTTATTTTTCCAACTTTGATGAATTATATTATATTTCATTTATATCTATTCTTTCTTTACCAAAAAACTTTTTAAACCCTCTTTTAGATAATATCATTCTATATAAAGTAGTTTCATAATTATACGGGAAACAGAAATAGTGAGGTAAAAAATTTAAATTTTTAATAAACTCAAAAATCATTTTTTGATTATCATTTATTATACACTCTACACAATCCGCAGTTTTTACATCATGATAATGGCTATGACAGCCAATATGACATTTATCTTCCATTTGTATTTCTCTAATCTGTGTCCAATTCATATAATTTTCATAATTTTTATTTTTTAATGCTTTTATATGAGCTTCATGACATACTATAAAACTATCATCTTGTTTTATATCCTCAGGGCAAACTATATTACTACTTATGAAAAAATATTTTTCAGTATCTATTTTTTTAATTTCATTAAAAAATTTATAAACGGAATAAAGACCGTCGTCAAACGTTAAAATATAATCTTTTAAAGGTAAATCTAAAAACTCTTTTTTAAATTCATGTATCATTAATACAGGTTTCATTTTAATTTAAGTACGTAATCTACTATTTCACTATTAAAATAATTTTTTATTATTTCAGCATTAGGTATTATACAATGACCTCCTATTTTACCATTAGCTGGTTCTAAAATCGGTCGTATAACATTATCTATGTCCATTTTTTTATATCCTAAATTATACTCTTTATTCCATTCAGTCATAACTTGATCAAAATTTAATTTTTCTTTTTTACATAAATTATTAACATCATCATGGAAAGATATACACATACCGTAATATAAAGTTGATAATAATTTAGCAGTTTCTACAGTCTTTGAATTTTGTAATACTTTAAATTTAATTTTATTTCTTTTAAAATGGCGTTTAACTTTTTTTAAACCTCCTCTATCATTAGAACCAATAAATTTTTTAAAAGTTTTTATACTTTTTTCTAAATAAGGGTGTATACCTATAACAGGGGAATATACTATATTACTTTTGGATATTTTTTTTGTCGTGCCTGGGTAAACTGTACTATGTATTATTGTTAATTTTGGTTTATATAATCTAATATAATCTTTTATTATATCTATAAATTCATCATTATAAGGTATACACACGTCTAATATTTCTATATTTTTTAAAGGAGGTAATATTTTACCTTCTTCAATTTTTAAAATATTGTATTTATGTCCATATATATTTTCTAAAGCTTTACCTATCTCACCGTAACCTAGTATTAATATATTTTTTTTTCTAAAAATATTTTTTAAATATGCACCTAAAAGGTTCAGCCTTTTCATTTCCGGATATGCTTCCATAATAATAATCTCTATATTGTATAAAATTAATATTTAAAGGGTCTGGCAAATCATTCAATTCTGTATAATATCTAGATATACATTTATATTTTTTATTAGCATATTCAGTTATATCTATATATGTATTAAATTGAGTATTTTTAAACGACCATTCAGTACTACCAGGTATAGAAAATTCATAAAGAGCTTTAACAGGGTTATTATTTCTAGGTCTACAGCTAACTTTAACTGCTTTTGATAATATATTATGGTCTATATGTATATCATTCTCACAATGAGTAAATACAATACTAGGTTTTATATCATTAATAATTTTATTAATAAAAGTTGTTAATTCAATATGAGGTATAGTATCTAAACTTACATCATTATAATTATTAATTATTAATTTATCTATATGTAAGGTTTTAATATTTTTGTTTAATGCTTTTTTTCTTTCAACTTCAACGTATTCTTCACCTGGGTGGTTACCTTTACATAATATACAAAGTGTTATATTATTATCTTTTGATAATTTTGCAATAGTGCCTCCCATTCCTAATTCTGCATCATCTATATGTGCCGCAATAATTAAAATATTTTTCATAACATGCTTTTTATTATATGATTTAAACTAAACTTTGCTTTATATATTTTATCCATTTTATCGCAATTTGGTATTCTCATTAAAATATCACTATAATTTTTACTAAAAATATCGCTATAATTTTTATATTCAACTTTAATATTTTTTGTAGATAATTTTATACATTTTTCAGCTAATTTTTTAATACTAATACTATTCTTTGTATTACCTATATTGTATATTTCACCGTTAAAATTTTTATCTAAAATTTTACTTAAAAAATTACATAAATCTTTAATATCACAAAAAGTTCTTATTTGATTGCCGTTTCCATGTATAATTATATTTCTATTATTTTTAATACTATTCATAAAATTATACAATACCCCTTTATTATCACCGATACCAGTAATATTAAAAGGCCTAATTATTATATTATTTTTACATAGGGATTTGCATAAAAATTCTGAGGTTAATTTACCTGATGCATACCCCCATCTTAATTTATTAGGTGAACCAATAGTAAGATTATGATCTTCTTTTGCATTACTGTTATTTAAATAAACTTCAGATGTACTAAAAAAAATTATTTTTTTATTATATTTACTAACAAGGTTAAATAAATTTAAATTTATTTTTAACATCTCATTTAGAAATGAGTAAGAGTTTTTATCAATATTTTCTATACCAACCGGGCTTGCTAAATGAATTACTAAATCTATACCTGAAATTATATTTTCTAATTCTGTACTATTTTTTAATAAATTAGTAAAAAAATAATCACAACCATCCATACAATTTATAGATTTATCTACACCAGTTATTTTTTGACCTATTAAATTTTTACATAGATAGTTACCTAAAAAACCACTACTACCTGTTATTAAAATTTTCATTAATAATATATATATTATATCATAATAACGTTAAATTACAAGTTTATAAAAAGTTAATTATTAAAAATTTTAGAATTAATTTTTTTATAATTTTTATAATTATTACCTATATTTGTTTTCATTAAATTTTTATTAAATAACAATTCTATACCTATACAGGCTTCACTAGGTAACATAGGGCAATGCCAACCTATACTTTTAACATCATCAATATTACCAAAATTTTTATACATATTTCTACCATCATGTCTTGCTTTTATTAACCAGTTATAAGCTTTTTTACTATCAGTTAATATAGCACCTCCCTTACCTATAGGTATTTGTTTTTTATATTGAAATGATAAACAGTGTAATTTATTTTTTATATATATATTTTTATTAAAATTTTGAGCAGAATCAATTATATTAGTATTTTTTAACTCATATTCTAATTTCCATTTTATATTTTTAAATATAGGCTTAAAACCTGCATTTTTTATTTGCATAGGTACTGAAATATAAGTTCTTTCAGGTATAATTATTTGAGTATCTTTATACAAATTAAAAGATTTATTATACATTAATGAAAGGAATATTGCGTTAGTGCAACTATCTACTGCTATACAATATTTACTACCAGTATATTCAGCTACCATTTTTTCAAATAATTTTACTGCATCCCACGGATTATTCATTGTAAATATAATTAATAATTTTAGTTTGTTTATCAATAAATTTTAATATACATAATGGATATTGGTTTATTTTTTTATTTTGTAAAAATTTATCAATCTTATCATAGTGTATAACCCAATCATCTATATTGTATTCATCTCTCTCATATATTTCCGAACGGTGATCAGGGGTTTTATATAAAACTATACCTATAGGTTTTACCTGTTTTAATTTTAATTTATCAATTACTATTGAAAAAGATATTTCTTCAATTCTATTTTCAAAGTTGTCATAATAGTTAAAAAATAAAAATTTAGTTCTATTATATTTTTTAATATTTTTTAATATTTTTTTAGTTTCATTATTCCATTCTTTCCAAAATAAATTTTTACTTTCCCCTAAAATAAACCAAGAATTTACAGCAGTATATTTTGTTTTATAATTTAATTTTTCCAATAAATCTGCATAACATATATTATCAATATTAAATTTTTCATTTGTTTTAACTATATATTTTCCTTTATTTTTAAATTCATTGTCATACATGAATGATATATTTTGATTTTTTATTAATGTTGGTTCATTTAAAATTAAAGTATCGCAATCTAACCATAAAAAATAATTATATTTATTTCTGATAGTTTTATAAAAATAATTACACGTGATTGGCATATTTGTATAATTAAATTTTACATCAGGTTGGTTGTATTCAGATACTCTTTTATGAAAAAAAACATTATATTTATCTAATATCTTTTTTGTATTTTTAGATATATTGTTATTAGTGGGCTGTAATAAATGTATATCGATATCTTTATATTTACCACCAAATTTTCTTAAAGATTTAATTAAAAGTAAACAGTTTTTTTCTAATTCATTATTATCAGTTTTTTCAATACAACCAATTAAAGCAATATTATTTGGCAGGATATAATTCAAATTTTTCATAATTATCTATAGTTTGACTTTTTATTATATAACCTATATTAGTTAAATAATCGTGTAGTTTATATATTGAGGTTTTCATTAAATGGTTAGTATTTTTTACACTATAGGTTAATTTTTTAAAATCACCTTTTCTTAAAAATAGTTCTGCAATATTAGCATGGTAATCTAATAAACTAACCATATTTTCTTTACCTACTATTTTTTTATATTTACGAACACCATTTGAAGTTATATCTAAATCTAGAGTTTTTTCTTCAGTAGATTCACAATATGTTAAATATAAGATTTCATTATTAACAGAACATCTCATACATATAAAACAATCATTAGTATTTTTTATTCTATTCAAAAATAAATAAACTGTTTTTAAAGATGATATATCAACTGATTTTAAATCGCTAAATTTTAATAAGTTAATACTATTTAAATAAGTTAATATTTTTTTTATTTGAATTGCATCATTATAGCTACAATTTACATTATCTATATAAAAATAATTATTAATTTTAAATTTTTTTATTTTATTCATTTTTTAAAGGTTTATACCACCCACATTTTTCATTGCATATTTTTATTTTTTTAATATGTTTTAAAAAATTATCTTTACTATACAACTCATTTATAGATTTTTTTGATACATATTCTTTTTTTGAATCAAAACAACAAAAACAAATACCGTCATTGCTTAAAACCGGTTCAGTCATCCAATGGCATTCAAATTCATTTATGTTTTTTTGTTCCATTATTTCAGAATAATTTTTTCTATCAACCACCCATTTTTCATCTATAGTACATTTTTTTAATAAAAAATTCAAATGAGGTGACATTTTTCTTTCAAAAAGTTTTTTATCATTAACAGATGTTCTATTAACTATAGTAATTTCTTTACTATATACACTTAACAAGTATTTTAAATTACTTAAAAAGGTATCAAAAAGGTCCTTATTAGTTCTAAATTTATATTCTTCTTTATCTACCCCATATAAACTTATTTCTAATTTCAATTTAGGCCTGTTTATAAGTTTTTTAATATTTTTTTTGCTTGATATTAAGCAAGTAATAAATGAATATTCTTTTATTTTTTTATTTTCATCTAAAATATCAAAATATTCTTCTATATTTTTTAAATTTAATATCTCCCCTACTAAAGGTGTTAAATCTATAATTTCAATATTATTTTTTACAACGTCATTAACTTTTAATTTAAAATTTTCTAAACTCATATTTTTTGCATTTTTAAAATAATCATCACTATTTTCACAAAAACTACATCTTAAAGGGCATTTTTCAGTAATCCATATACCCATTTTTTTTATTTTTATCATATTTTTATTTACTCTCTTTCTAAATCTAAAGTTGAACAATGTATACCGCCTCCGAATATTGAACCGTGTCTAAATTTTATAGGGATAATATCAAAATTATTTTCGTATAGTTTATCTAAACAGTAGTTTAGTTTATCATTAACTATTAATGTATTTTCAGATATAGATAAAACATTCATATCTATACCTTCTTTTGAGGCTAATAAAGGACCGGTTAAGAGGTCATTATCATATATTTTTTTATCATATTTTTTAGAATTAGAATGAATTATTTTCCAATTTTTAAATTTTTCAGGCAGATAATAAGATATATCTTTTTTTAAATAACAATCATTTGATATAAAAATACCTTCTCTAATAGGTAATAAAGAGCCATCTATATGGTTATCACATAATGTAATTGGATGTATTTTTATATTTGAAGGTAAAACACTTTCTAACCATTTATACCCATTATAACTATTTTTATTAGATACATTCATAATTATATCGTTATCAGTTACCTTTATACAATTAGCACAATCAAAAAGTATCTCATAACCATCATATAGATTATCATTAAAAGTTTTAAATTCTCTCCAATCTTCTTGATCAATTTTATCTAATGATACAGTAGGTATAGGAGGACTAATTATCTTTTTACCATTTTTTATTTCTTTAATTAGTATTTCATATAATAATTGATTTTCAAAAAATCTACTTCTTACTGAACTAAATGAACATATAATATAATCTTGTATACATATACATAAATCCCTTACATTTGAATTCGAATACATTATACTTTTAAAGTTAGGAGTTTTAATAGCTTTTATTTTTTTACATAAATTAGGTCTTAAAACTTCTATATTATTTTGTTTTAAAGTTTTAGCTAAGTTATTTAAATCATATTGTCGTTCTTCTATAACTTTATTAGAAATATTATATTCTGTAAAATCATCATTTAAATAATGGTCATTTAAATTATCTTTAAAAAATAATTTAAGTGTTTTATCAACAAATTTTGTATTTTCAAAATTGTCAACCCCCACTATAACTTTTTTTAATTTGCCATACTCTTTCATTATTTTTTAGGCAATAATTCCCCGGGTTCAGTTTTATGGTATTTATAAAGTTCTTCACACGGGCACAAATCTTTAGGGCAACTAACACATTTTTTATAATTTTTATTAGTAATAGATAGAAATTCACCTGTACAGCAATTGACTATTGAACCGTCAACTTTAATTGACCACATTTTAGGTATACAATTATAACCTTTAAAATTTGTTAAATCGTTTTGATATATTTTATGATAATCTAATAATTTTTTATCACCATTTGTAAATTCAAAAGGTATAAAATCAGTTTCATATTCTTTAAGATAATCAAATTTATTTAAAAAATCTTTACTAAAATTACTTTTGAATTTATCCGTGGAAAAAATAAAATTAGGTGCTACATCAATATCATTTAACAGACAAAAATTATATAATTTTTTATATAAAGGTAAATATTCATTTTTTTCTACTATGTTAATGTTTACACAAATGTTAGTATTTTCAAATTCATTTATTAATTTGATTTTATTTAAAAAATTATCTATTTTTTTATTATATTGTGGGTGGAATGAAGCACTAAATTCTAAATTTTTAAATTTATCAATATTAAATTTTTCATATTCTTTTATATCTTTTACTAAGTTAGTATTTATACTAATAAAAACACAATTTTTTAAATCTTGTAATTTATTAATTATTTCATATATGTCAGGGTGTAACATAGGTTCACCTCCTACTAATTCTATCCTAAAATTGCCTATTTTATTAAGAGATAATCTCTTTAAAATTTTTTTATATACATATCTATATTTTTCTATAAAATTTTTAGTTAGTATATCATGTGCGTAGCAATAGCTACACCTATACTGACAATTAGTACATATATCCCAGGTAAATGTAGATAAATCATAATCTTTTATTCCACACTGTTTTACCTTATTACTCACTTAGATATTTACTCAGCTTTACATTATATTCAATCATAGTAGTAAATCTACAAATTATATTTAAATATTCATATGGACTATAAAAATTTTTATATATCAAGAAATAAGGTTTATAATAAAATTAAAAAAAATAAAAGTGATTTATATTATAAATGTGAATTAACTAATGATATAAACTTTTACAATGAAATAAGTTTTTTACCGAATATATGTAAAGAAGATGAAAATTATTTTTATATTGAACCTTTTAAAAAATACAGGAATATTAAATTTACAGATTTAATTTCAAAAAATAATAAATTACAATATTTACTGTTTAAAAATATAAACAAAATTACCTTAAGTGATATAGGGGAAAAAATATTTCATGATATAAAAAATATAAAACAAAATAATATAGTAAAAACACATTTTGATAATTTTACCGATGAAATTAAAGAGATGGAAAATGCAGTAAAAAAAATAGTTCCAGACCACCCACCTGTATTGATAGAAGATATTACTATTCAATCTGACTATGAATTTGAAAATATTTTCGTTAATATAAAAAATAATAAATTGATTGATTGGAAATTTTACAATAAAAATGAAAATTTATTTTATTTTTGCCCTAAAAATATAATTATAAATGATAGTTCTATTATAGATGGTAAACCAGTAGGGGAAGAAATAATGACAAATTTTGCAAATAAAAACTTATATATTGTAAACAATAATAAAATTTATGAAATTTAATTATTTGTATTTATTGTGATCCAAACCATCATAACAGTGATTGTTTAAGCATCTCATATATTTTAAAAGATAAGTTGAAAGATTTAAATCAGATAATTTAGTAATATTGATACCATTATAAAAATCATCATTACAATGGTATACATTTAGATTATGATCTATAACTATATTTTTAATACCACAGTCGCATTTCATAAATTTAAATCTTTTATGAATATTATACCCGGTAACTTCTGAAAAATTAAAAACTTTATTATTAACTTTGAAATTCCACCCTTGCTCAAAATATTTTCTTAATTGAGGATAATATTTTAACCAATATCTAAATTCTAAACTTTTACCATTATCTTCACCTAATAGATAATTGTCTTTTAAATAATCTTCATAACCTTTTATATTTTTATTTGCTAAATTTTCAGTTTCAGTAAATCTCATTTTTAGTTTATCAGGGTAAACATCTACAATTTTATATAACTCTTTTAAAGTTTGATCTTTTTTTGGTAATTCAGTACTAAAAAAACATAAACCTAATGCATTATATCGATTACATATATTCATTTTTTCAATAAAATCTTCTACTTTTTGTTTATTTAAATGATAACTACTACATATATCAATTTTATGATTAGACTGTTTTATTTGATTAACTTTTATTAAAAAATTTTCTAATCTTTTTTTATTAATACTAAGATTAGTCTGAGTTTGAATATATAGTTGTCTATCTGGAAATAGTTCAATTAATTTAAAATTTAAGTATTCCCAATATTTACTTAAAGTAGGTTCACCACCATAAAAATAAAAGAATATTTTTTTCTTATCAACAGGTATATCTTTAAGTTTTTCTAAAACTAAATCACATTGATTTTGAGTCCATGTTTTTGTATTGTTATTATATTCTTCACAGAACCAACATTTATGATTACATTTAAAACAAGGTTTTAAAGTAACTTTTAAATCGTAATCAGGCCATTCATCTGTTTTAATTAATTCAAACGAATTTATTTTTTCTTTAAATTTTTTCATTTAAAATATTAATTAATTCATCATCATCTTTTAACTTTATACCTTCAAAATTATTTTCTATATCTTGTTTTCTATATTTTAATCCGGTATCTATTTTTAAATATTCTTCATCAATATTATGGTAAATGACATTTTTATTATAAAACTTACATTCAGCTATAAATCTTGGACTACAATCAAAGCAACCATGCATAGGGTTAGTTACTGAATAAGTAGGGGTATATATAAAACTATCAAATTTTTCAAAAATATTTTCGACAGGCATTTCCGGAAACGATACATTTTTAATATTTTTAAATTTTTTAATATATTCATCTTTTTTATTAGTCAAAACTATATAATTTTTAAATTTATATTCTACTACAATATCTAAAAGCTGATCACTGCATATTTTTCTACAATTACTAGTAAGGTAAACCATTGCAGTATCAGTTTTTTTATTTACAATTTTTTTATAATCATTAAATTTAATTTTTTTCTTGTAGTTTACTGCTATTTCAGAATCTTTATCATTATAAACTCTTTGATCTTGTAATAAAGTAATATTTTTATAAGGTAAATTGTAATGAAAATCTTTGTTTGAACATCTAAAAGAGAATATATTTTTAAAAATTAATACTATCCCATAAGGTAACATAGTTCTAGTAAAACTACCATCAACAAATAGTATATTTTTACCTTTAACCATTTTTGGTTGGTATTCAAATACAATATTATTTTTAATTTCATTTAAAATTTTATTATTTATATTATATTTTGAAGATATTGCTTTTTCAAAAATCTCCCACGTTAAATTTTCACATATAAGTATACCTACTTTAATTTTATTTCTTAATAATAAGTAATATTCAATAATTTCATATACATGACCTGATATACCATGACCTTGATTAGTATCTTGAGTCCATGTCATTGATAAATATAAATCATATGTATTATCTAGAAGTAGCTTTTTCATTATAAAAATCCTTTCTAAAATAATTTACATCTTTAATCTTTTCACCTTCTTCTGGGTAAACTTCTAAATTTAAAGGTTTTTCTATACCATCACAAATATTAAAAAACTTACATCTAATACATTTAAGAGGCTTTTTATAATCTCTTAATCTATCTTCACACGCAGCCTGATAAGCCATATCAATTTTTTCGTTATTTGTATATTTTTTATTAATATCTATAGTTTCATTAACACCTGCATGTGTATAAAATTCTTTATTCCAATCATAGATATCGTATATATGCTGATATTGATTACAAACATATTTTTCGTATCCTTTCATAAAACAATACGGGGTATATCTTACATTGATATATTTTGTATGATTTTTTATTAAATCAATACACTTTTTTATATTGTTAGTTAGTTTAAAATAATCATCTATAGGTTCAAATTTTTTACTATCGTCCCAATAGTTTAAAGTTAAAAAATTAACTTCAAAAGGTTTTATTTCTTTTATAATTTTTGAATATTCAACTAAGTTTTTATAATTTTTTTGATATACAGTACAATTTATTCTTACTTTTATATTATGTTTTTTACATAACCATATTGCTTTATTAATTTTATACCAACCTTTTTTTCTACCTACTATTTCATCATGATTTTCTTCATTATAACCATGTAGACTAAACAATATTTCTTTTAAACCTGCTTCTTTGGATTTTATTAAAAATTTTTCATTAGAAAATACTGAACCATTACTTAAACAACTTACATTTTTAAATTTTTTATTACAATATTCTAATATTTTAAACCAATCTTTATGAATAGAGCTTTCACCTCCAGACATATCAATTTGAGTTATACCATACCCGTGTATACGATCAATACGTCTTTTTATTTCTTCAAAAGAAGTTTTTAAATGTAATTTATCTATATAATAACAAAACTCACATTTATAATTACAATGAAATCCAGTATCTAACTTAGCCCTATTATTTCTTTGAGTTTTGTAATCTTTATCAATATTAATAACACTGAATCTATTAATATCATAGTTCTTCATTGCCTAAATTTTCTAGCTGTAATATTTTATCTTCAATTCTTTTTTTACCAAAATTTACAAGATTTATATCAAACTCTTCATAATCTTCAAATTTAAAATCACCTATTTCTTTATAAAATTCTTTTAAAGATTCTAAATCAGTCCAATTATCTAAAAAATCTCCTGTTTCATATTTTTTAACGTAACTTTGTATATCAGATAATGAACTAGGTAAAGGGTTTAACAAAGGTGGGTAAATATCTTTAAGTTCAGTAAGTTTAGTAATATCTTCAAATTCATCTGTTATCTCATCAGTTATAGATTCAAACATTTCAATTATACTTTCTATATCTTCTAAATCGTCTTCATCTTCACATTCATCTTTTAAACTTTTTAATTCTAAAGTATTTTTATCTATTTCTTTTTGTAAAATTTTTATATAACATTTTAAAGTTATTTCTTTATTTGTAATAATATTATTACTAACATCCTCTAAAGTAAATGAAAAATCAAACTCTTTAAAAAATAGAAATAAATTATTATTTTTTAATTCATATTCTCCTAATAAGTATAAATCATGTAACAATTCTTCAATTTTTTCTTTTTTTATAAATTCAGTAGAACAGTTTTCTAAATCACCTTTCATTTGATTAACAAAATCTTTTGAAAGTTTATTTCTTTCATTTTCTTCTTTTTCTTCATTATAATATGTATAATTGTAAATATCACCAACGTTAACATCTTCCATATTACCGGTTAGTAAGTTCCATGGTTTATTTGAATTACCTCCAAGGTAAGATCTACACTGAGTGTAAGGTACAAGACGTTTTTTACCAGTTTGTTTACCAAACTCTATAAAACATACATGTTTTTCTAAACTATCATAGAATAATTCATCGTACTTCATACGAATATTTATACTGCAGTATGTAGATTACAATATTTATTAAGTATTACCTGCGTAACTATAACTAGCTCCATAAGATCTACCACTTGGATCAGGTATACCTAATAAAAAGTATTGTGTACTACCAAACGAACCTGAACTAGGGCTAGTAAATGCATAATCTAGATTATTAGTGGCCATTGTTGTGGTACCTCTCATTTTACCTGCTGTAGTGTGGTACCCCATAAACATTCCCATTTGTAATGTAGTAGTAATATTATCAGTTGTTGAAGTAAGGTTTAATGTATATTCTCCTTTAGGTGAGCTAGTATTAGTACCTCCATTAATACTTGTAAACGTTGAAGTGCCTCCGTAGCTTGGAGTTTTTGTAGCATTATATCCACTTCCAGTTAATTGAAATTTTAATTTACCATCTTGATGGCCAAAATAAGGTCTAACTTTTAATTGACCGTTATTGTTATTATTATATGCAGCATTTAAACTTTCATTTCTCATTTGTACTGAAAATCCTACTATTTCAGCATTTCGAAAATAAGACATCTTTGTCGTTGCAGTAGAACTATCAGCTGTACCGGAATATTTACCTGTAGAACCGACATAGGTCATAAACCAATCATTTAATTCACCCAATTTACTGTTAGCTTTTGCGTTTGCAGTAGCAGTTTTTATATTTTTTAAATTATTAATTGAAGAGTTACCTGAACCACCCACGGCTATAGGTCCGGATGAGTTTAACCCTTTAGGTGCTTGACTATCGTTACTAATTGACATATGAATATTTAATTATTTTTTCTTTTTCTTCCAATTTACACGCTTTGAGCTTGTTTTTTTATACATTTTACCTTTAATTTTATTACATGCAGCTTTAGTTGGTCTACATGCAGGGTAACTACCACCTGATTTTTTTGATTTACGGCCGCAAGGACCTCCAGTTTTACAATTAATCCATCCGCTAAATTTTTTACCAGTTTTTGGATCGGTACTTCCTCTTTTAAACCATTGACGCAAGCTATCACTAGCTTCATTTATATAAAAGTCAGCTATCTCGTTAAACTTCATTACATTCCTTTAGCTTCTTTTGATGCGTGTAATTTATCTCCGGCTTTTTTAGCAGCTTTATAAGCTTTAGAACCCTTTTTAGCAGATTTTCTACCTGATTTTCTCTTTTTATTAATATTGGCCCATAAACTTTCAATTAACGTATCAAATCTCATTTTTTCTTCCATATTTTACCCTTTCTACATCTTACTATAGCTCCTGATTTATATGCTGAAGTTTTTTTACCGTAAACTTGATCAGCTTTACGTTTACAACGATCTTGAGCATCTTCTTCGCCATATCTTGGTGTAGATATTGAAAGTAAGCCTAATATTTCATTTCTATTATCAATCTTACGATCTGCTATACGTATCATACTATCTAAATCTCTTTTTACTGATAAATCATATAGTTCTTTATCGGAAAGTTTTTTAAGTTTATCATAATGCTCATTATCTTCCGTTCTAGGTTTATTTATTTCAAGATTAATAAGGTCTGAAGCTTTTTTCCTTAACATATTAATGTATTCATCACCTCCACCATATTCAGCAACTCTTTCAGGGTCAGGATTTTTTATCATCTTCATTAAGTTTCGAAGTTCTTTCCTTCTCCCCATGCTTTCATAAAATATATTAAAAGATTTCATAATTATATTTAATATTTATTTTTTCTTACCACCTTTCATGTTAGCACACCAATGATACATTTTTCCTTTTTCGCCACCGTATTTTTTTGCTTTAGCTCTAAGTGAAGAAACTGAACCTTTACAACTAGCTCCTGATTTTTTAACTCTTCCGGGCCTACTCTTACCTTTTACCTTTTTATCAGCATAATTTTCATAAAATTTCTTAAAATTTATCATTATTTTTCAACTAAGGTATCAAATTTTGTTACCATTTTCTGCATGACCAATAACGAGCTTTAGTTTTAGGACCGGGGTTGTCACAGTTATGTCTTGCTCTAAATGATCTACGCGCTGCAGGATTACTTTTACGAATTCTCATCGTTTTTCTTTTAGCAGAAGTACCGCCATGGCCAAAATTTACCTTTTTAACATTACCTGTTTTAGGGTCTTTAACATAAACTTTAAATTTTTTAACATCGCCTCTAGTAGGTTTATTTAAAGATACTTTTCGACCTCTATATTCTGCATCTTCGGAAGATGCTAATACATTACCATATTCATTTAATATAATATTTACCAAATTATCAAATTGCATAATAATATTTATTGTATATATAAATAATTATATGGCTAATAAAGATAGTGAGTTAATTTTTGAAAAATATACAACAATAAATGAAGATTTAGGATTAGGTCATGGTACACCTAAGATGATAAGAGTAACATCTATTGGATCAACTACTCCTTTGAAACGTAAAGTTGCACCACCTGTAGAAGATGAAATGGTCTTTATACAGGCAGGTGATGAAAAAGAAGATCAAAGTGATTGCGGGTGCGATAAAAATGAAGGTGATAATAAAGGTAGAAAAATTTATGACGGTGAATTAGATATGGCCAGGTCAGAATTATTGAAAGCTAATGAATATTCAGCTAAATTATTTCAACATATCGGTAACCATCCAGATAGTGATTACTTAGAAGGTTGGGTAGCAAGTAAAATTACTAAAGCAGCTGACTATTTATCATCAGTATTTCATTATCTAGACTACGAAGATAATTTTACTTCAAAAGAACCATGTTATAGTGATGAAGAAGAACCTGAAGATGGTGAAAAAGACGAAACTGTAAGAGTTTTAGATCCAACTAAAGCAAAAAAAATTGATCCTATGTTTGGAGTAGGTTAAATTAATTTATTATCAAAAATTCTTTTTACTTCATCATCCACTGATCCGTATAAATCTTGGATTAATTCTCTTCTTACTTTATCATCAGAATTTTTATATAATTGTCTTATTTCTGATGCACTTCTTAAATCTTTACCTAATATTTTGAAATCCATTGTAGGTAAAGTAGTAACATATCCATGTTTAGCACTAAATTCTGATTCTCCAATACTCTGAAAAGGTTGAAAATAACTGGGCGAACCGTCTTTCTTTTTACCAAATTTAAATCTAGGTGAATTGCCTTGCATATCTTTTTCTGATACAGCAAATATTACTTTAGTTTCATCAGGATTATATCTTCCAATAATTTCATTAGCAATATAAGGATTTTTAACCTTTTCAACATAGTTAGGGTCTATGCCTGAACTTTGTATCATAGCTAATTTTTCTTCGTAGTTAAAAGGAGATTTTACAGGGTCAGTTTTTTCAGAAGTTGATACATATATATCAGCAAACGGAAATTTTTGTTTTAATTTATTATATACTGATGCATGCCCTTTATGGAATGGGTGAAACCTACCTGGATATATAACAACTGTTTTAAAATTATCTGTATCTTCAAATTCTTTTATAAGGTCAAACATTTCACCGAACGTGTTAATTGATTTATTCAATCTAGTTCCTTCACCTTTATTATAAATAGGAGGATTGTTTATATAATTTTGATGATTAGCTATATTAGATTCTTGTTCACTTCTAAATTTACTCATCATACCACCAAGTATAAACTCACCAGTTACCTTAACAGGTTCATCTGATATTCTAGGATCTCTTATAACTATTCCTTCATGATGCTTAACGTCTCCCATATCAGATGTAAGGGAATTTAACAATTCATCACCTAATAATCTAGTTGCATGATATAAAACTGCACCATCCATAGCTTTCTTTTTATCATTTTCGTTATCAGTTAGTTCATCTACATCTTTACCGTTTAATATTTCTAAATAAACATGTTTCGATAAAGCATTAACCTTTTTACCACCAAAATTTATTGAATCACCGTAAGGATTAGATGCATCCTTTAAAAAATCTCTTAAAGGCATTGAAATCTTTTGACCGTTAACGTTTATATTAAAATTTTGACTTAAAACTTTTTCAAAATTAGGTTTTTTAAAGAATTGGGCAGGTACACTACCATAAACTCTAAATTTGTATTTTTTTGCTATTTTATCTAATTTTTCAATTAATGTATCTAAAGTATTTTGATCATATTTTACTTCTTTACTTGCTCTTCTTTTAGGAGTAGCTTGATAAAAATCATTTATACCGTGGATAGCTAAAAAATCATTATCGTATTGCAATACATTAGATTGACCTTCAACAAATTCAGTATTAAAAAATCTATTAGGGTCGTCCCACATTCCTAACTTTTTAAGTTCAGGTTCAATAACTACAATTGCTTCATTCATTATGTTGAGCAACTTTCTACCAGCATTAACCATGCCATGTCCTTCTCCGAACCTATCTAATAAATTATCAATAGTTATACCTGCTACATCTAAAGGTTTCATTGAACCTCTATCTAAAGCAAATTTTTTACCTTTATTGGTATTTACTAACCTAAAACTAGCATTAACCCCGTCAATTTTAACCGATGGTGTATTTTTATTAATACTATCAATTGATTTATTAAAAAAGTTAATAAGATCATTCCCGGTTTTTGTAGAAATTAAATCAAAAGGGTGAGCCATATGACCTGCTGCGCCACCTTCATTTAATATATATTGTTTAAAAGTTATCATGACAATTTTAAATCCTTTTTAAATTTAGCATTTGTATTACTACCTGGGTAACCAATATAAATTCCATCCCCGTCATATTTAAACGAAATAAAGTTAGAATTAATAGCTTTTATGATATTATCATAACTTCTAACATCTAAATATCTAGCAGCATCGAATGTACTATTATCCATTACACTACCTGATTTACGGGTAAAACCTTTTTGATAAACATATAAAAGATAATCGAACCCGTGACCACCATATTCATTTAATGCTATACCAGCAAAATGTTGCATTCTTTTATTTAAATTTTTATCATCTACAGTTAAAAATTTAGTCAATATATTTTTATCAGTAAAAGCTTTTTTCATTAAATCACCGGTAAATTTAGCATCTGCAAAATCTTCTATGCTTAAATCAGGCTTTTTCGCTAGCTCTTCTAAAGTTCTAAAATCATTTAAAAATCCTCCACCTCTTGCACTTATAATTCTACCCATACCTACTTTTAATTCTATATCTAAGCCAGATGGGCTTTTTAGATCTCCCACATCACCTTTATATAATTCAGTTAATAATGATAATATTAACTCACCATCTCCTACACTAACCGTTCCTTCTGCAAATGATTTAACGAATAATGAATTATAAAAACTAGCAACATCCTCTTCACTATCATTTGCTAATATATTTTTTATAACTGGGTATATTAATTGATGTAATGAAAACTCGCCTTGCGAACCGTTTAATTGAGAAGTAATAAAGTTAGATTTACTTTTAATATTTGATAGGATTTCAACCTCACCGTAGTTAATATCAAAATCATTAAAAAAGTTTTTTATGTATCTTAATTGAGTAGTGAACCCGGACTGCTCAACCAATCTTTCAATAGAATCTTGACCTTCTTTTTTTATTATATTATTAATTTTTCTGTAATCTTTATCATCAACTACACCCATTAATTCATAACCATTTTCTTCACCTTTATATATCTGCACATCTTCATTTATAGTATGGCGAGCTAACGGATCCACATTTTTAAATGCAGATTTTTCTAGATATATTTTATGTAATGGTTGCCAGCTCATGTGTTAACGTCAATCTCGTTACTATATTTTTTCATAATATTAATAAGTTTTGTTAACGATAGCTTTGCATTTTTTTCATTTATATCACCAATATCACCGATTGAGTCAACATCATTTTCATCAATGTTAGTTACAAGTGCTTTTTTAACTAATCTTATTAAAAGAACTTCAGCTTCAGGTGATAAAGTTTCTACCTCAGGTACTACATCTACTTGTGGCTCTGGCTTAATTTCAGCTGTTTGTTGAGGCTCGACAGGAGGTATATTTGGTAACTCATCCTGCTCTAAAATTTTATTGAATTCTGTAAGAAATTTTTTCATCGATCTAATTTTATATTGTTAATAATTTTTGCGAGCTCTCCATATTTCTTAGACATTGCACCTGCTAATTGTTGTTCACCTCTTTGGAATACGTTTCTTGCAGGCCCTACACCTAACTTAGCTGCAAGTTTTATAGCTTCTAAACCTTGCTTGGTTTTAGGATCTTTTAGCGGATCTTTTAACTCAGTTTCCATTTCTTGATCTTCTACACCAGCATATCTATCTTTTTTAACTATATTAACAATGTAGTTAATAGCTGTTCTTGCTTCTTCTGAATCTGGTATATTTAAAATTTTTAATATTTCATCAGCATTTTTACCCTGTAAAGCTAATTTTTGTAAATTTATTAAAGCTCCTTCTTCGTAAACTTTTTGTGTAGAATTTATAGTCTTATTTAAAATATTATTAGCGACTGTTGTAAACTTATCCATATTATTATTTATCTAATTAAAAGAAGTTTTGTAGATAATCTATTAAAGTAATCTCTATTTAAAAAAGTTAAATCATACCTTTTTGTAAATTTCTTAATATTACTAAAAGTAAATTTACCGATATCTAATGAATTAACTTTATTAATCATAGAATTAATAGTAGTTTGAGCTTTACCATCATTTTTTTCTATTAAATGGTTAAGATATTCTATAGAGTACTTACTTATGTAAAATTTAACCGGTAATAACTTTTCAATTTTTCTTAATATAGATGTTAAAGCTAAAAGTATTTCATTTTCTTTAAAATATTTCATTAACTCACAGTCTTCTAATTGAGTATTATTAAAGTAAATTATAGATTTACCTTTTTTTTCTAAAACTCTTTCACAAATTTCAAAAATAATTTGATGAAAAAAGAATTTTTTAACATTTGTATTGGTTAAACTATTATTTAAAAGATTAAATTCATATAATGCATCTATAATTCGATATTGTATTGTATCGGTAAAAAGTTCATTAAAATCAATAATTTTTAAATCATAGTTTTCTATACATATATCAGCCATCATTATTATCATTATAGTACTGTTCCAATAATTGTTTAGGCGGTTTACCTATTCTACAATTTATAATACCATTATAATAATTTTCGTTTAAAAGTACATCTTTATCAAACTGCATTTTTGCTTCAAAATATGATAGTTCAAATTTATTATTGCAGAATTTTATAATTTTAAAAAGAAATTTATCTAACCCTAAGGTACCCATATCTATTTTAAGAGAGTCACTACTACCAACATATGTTTTCCAATCACTTTCTTTAAAATCAATTCGACGTCTTTTTTTACCTTTTAATGGTAAGCGTCTTATTTTACGCTTCATTTGCTTTTTACCAATATATTTTTTACCATTGGTAAGGTTAGTTATTTCGTATATAAACCCAAACGCATCTTCAGGTACAGGTCCATATACTTTCCAATGACCGGTATCCATAGATACTACATTGCTGCAACCATGGCTTTTGCCGCAGCTGAAACGGTAGTATATGTCCAATCACTACCATAATTACTATCACTTAATGAAGGTATTTCCAAAATTTCTTCACAACAACTTAATTTAACCTTTACCTTTTTCATATTAGGTAGATCAATTATTCTGTTAATTGTAAAAGCTGATACGGTTTCAGTAACCGCAGCTTGTTTAGTTATAGTAGTAGAAGAATCAAGATTTACATTTAAACTCATAGAATTATTTATTACTTCTTTTTATGTTTTCTACGTTTTTTCTTTTTACCTATACTACCTCTTCTGGTTTGTATAGCTCCTAAAGCTTTAGGCTTTCTATAATCGCCTGGAGCGTATGCATCTGTACCGGGTGTACCACTAACGGTCATGCCATAGCCTGCAGCAGCAGTAGGTCCTAATACACCTCCACCTATAGTATTTTCATCTTCATCTTCTATTTTTTTTCTACCTTCTTTTTTAGATGATTCTTTCTTCTTGTCTTTATGAACTCGAGTTTTGGAACCCATAAATCCTTGACTATTTTTTCTCACGTTTAAGGATTTTTTAAAAGCTTTTTCAAACAAAGTTGTTTTTTTCATAATAGTATTTATAATTATATAGTGAATTTACTCGATCAATATATAAGTGAAATAGAAAAAGACTTGCAAATAAATGAATTCAATTTAAAAGAATCTTCATTAAAAACACCTGCTAGGAAACATTACTGGGTTTCTAAATTAATATACCATAAAAGAAATTTGCTTAAGTTAGAAAAGGAGAGAGAAATATTAAAAAGGCAGATAACTAAAAAAATTATAGAAGAGAGCCCGGTTAAGGTTACTATTCCTGTAGCTGAAAGGGCTACTGTATCACATGAAAAAATAGTTAAAATTAAAAATGATATTGACGAAGAAAAATTAATAGTAGAATTTTTAGAAAAAACTGAAAAAGTATTTACTAGTGTAGGTTTTGATATAAAAAATATTATTGATATAATGAAAATGGAACAAATGTAATGAAATTTGAATTAGCTAATGATAAAATTAGATTAATCTTTGATGGTTTAGATAATATAAGAGAGTATTTTAGCGTTAAAGATGACACTGCTCGTTTTAGATTGAAAGGTAGAGCAAGATTTTTTGCAAATTCTCGAATATACTGTATTACACCCACCGGATTATTTGAACCAGGATTATTTTTCGATATTTTAACTTATATAAAAAGGGAGTTTCCTAATGAAGAAATAGAATTAGGGGTAGGGATTTTTGATATAGTTAAGCCTATGTATAAAGATATTAATGCATATGATAATTTAAAGTATAATTTAAGAGATTATCAACTTACATCGGTAAAAGAAGCATTAAAATTTGGTAGAGGTATAATAAAATTAGGTACCGGCGGAGGTAAAACTTTAACTATAGCATCATTACTAATGAGTTTATATTCTAATAATACAAAAATTAAAATATTAATAATAGTACCGGATCTTGGATTAGTAAGTCAGACATATAATGATTTTGAAGATTATAATGTATTATTTAAATTTACTAAATGGACTGGTAAAATTAAACCTGATTTGACTGCTAATTGTATCATAGCAAATAGAGGTATATTGCAAAGTCAATTTGAAAGTAATGATTGGATTAAAAATGTTGATGTTTTAGTAGTTGATGAATGTCATACAATTAAAAAATCAAATAAAATAAGTAAGATGGTTGGTAAAATAACCACAAATAATAAATTTGGCCTTACCGGTACTTTACCTGATAATAAGCCAGATGAATGGAATATATTAGGTAAATTAGGAAAGGTAATTTATGATAAAGATAGTTATGAACTTAGGTTAGAGAGCTATTTAACTAACGTAGACATTAAAATAATAGACGTTAACTATAAAGATAAGCCTTTATATGTTTCAGGTAGTAATAATTTTAAAACAGAATTAGATTTTATTTATAATAGTGAATTTCGTAATAATGTAATAGGTAATATTTCTAAAAAATTTAATAATAATTCTTTAATATTGGTAAACCATTTAGTTCACGGCGATGCTTTATATAATAAATTATCTCAAATAGATGGTAAACAGGTTTACTTTGTTAAAGGTGAGGTTGAGGTGGAAGAGCGAGATAAAATTAAAAAAATAATGGAAACAAATAGTAATGTTATTTGCATTGCAATGACATCTATTTTCAGTACAGGTATAAATATAAAAAATATACATATGATTATGTTTGCATCTGGTGGTAAAAGTTTTATACGTACTATACAATCAATTGGTAGAGGTTTAAGATTACATGAAAGTAAAAATAAACTTACTATAATAGATATATGTGATAAACTAAGATACGGTATACGTCATAACGATAAGCGTAAAGAAATATATAACTCTGAGAAAATTAACTATTCAATTACCGAGATAGTTGAAAAATAGATATTAGTCTTTATAATTAGTTATGGCAAATACAAAAAAAGTGACCGGTAAACGTAGAGGACCTAAACCAAAAAAGACAGAGTACTATGTTGATCCGAGAGAGCTAAAACAAGAATTAATAAATTATTATGATAGTGAAGAATGTTCTCGTGAATTAGGGGATATGATACATAAAATTGCACATGGTTTAAGTTTTTCATCTAATTTTATCAACTACACCTATAAAGATGAAATGGTTGGTGATGCGTTAGTTAAAATGTATACTGCTGTTACCAATAAAAAGTTTAATGTAGATTCAGAATACAATCCTTTTTCGTATTTTACTACTATTGCATTCCATGCTTTTATTAATAGAATTAAAAAAGAAAAAAAGCATGCTGAAACCTTAAGCCAATATAAAGAGAAAGTATATGAAGCAGAAATGGCTGATTCTACTGATGGTATGGTTTATGTTAAACCATTAAGTGATGGTTCAGAAGATGTAGATGCATGAGTAATAAAATTGCTATATTTTCTGATTTACATTTAGGTGTTCATCAAAATGCAGACTTCTGGCTCGGCGTAAGTATGAAGTGGGCTGATTGGTATATAAAAGAGTTAAAAACCCATAATATAACAGAAATAGTTTTTTGTGGTGATTTTTATCATGCGAGAGATGAGATAAGTGTTAAAACTTTAAATTTTTCTAATGACTTTTTAGATAAGTTTAAAGATTTTAAAATATCAATGATTACCGGTAATCATGATGCTTGGTATAAGGATACAAGTGAAATTAATAGTTTAAGTATTTTAAAAGGTAAGAAAAATATTACTGTTTACGATAAACTAACTACAGTAGAAAAAAACGGTAAGGTGGTAACTTTTGTACCTTGGGGTGAAGATATAAAAAATATACCAAAAAGTGATTTAATATTTGGTCATTTTGAATTAGAAAATTTTAAAATGAATGCTTATAAGATTTGTGATCATGGTGATGATCCAGATGTATTAGTTAATAAATCAGATTTAGTTTTTACAGGTCATTTTCATACTAGAGATGAAAAACATTATAACAATAAAAAATCTACTATTATATATACTGGTAATCCTTTTGAAATGGATTTTGGTGATACGTTAACTAAAAAAGGATATTATATTTTAGATTTAGATGATTTAAAATATCAATTTTATACTAATGACATAACACCTAAACATATTAAATTTGTATTATCAAAAATTATTAATGCTAATAATATTTTAGATGTATTTTCCAATTCATTAAAAGGTAATATTATAAAGTTAATTATTGATAAAAATATAAGTTCTGATCATTTAGATTTATTAATGACAAAATTAATGTCATATAAACCTGTAGAGTTAAGAGTAGATTATGATGTAAACTATAATAAACTTAAAATAGGAAATGATCAAGATTATGATTTGTCAGGCGTTGATATAAAACAAGCGATTGATGAATTTGTGAATATGTTAGATATAGAAAATAAAAACGATGTTACAAATTATACACAATCTTTATACGAAAGGGTAAAATGAAATATGTAAACTTTAAAGAATTAAAAATTAAAAACTTTTTATCTGTAGGTAGCGAGCCGGTGCATATTTCATTTAATAAAGGTCTAAATATCGTTACCGGTATTAATAGAGATAAAGAAGATAGAAGAAATGGTGTTGGGAAGAGTACCATAGCTGATGCTTTATATTTTGGTATATTCGGCCAAACTTTAAGAGAAATAAAAAAGAATTTCATCCCCAATAACTTAACAGGTGGTACGTGTGAAGTTCAATTGTCTTTTACTATTGATGACCCTAAACACGGTATAAATGATTTTGATATTATACGTTCTATTAACCCGTCTAAAGTTTACGTGTACAAAAATAAGATAGATAAGACAAGAGATAGTATTGCTAATACCAATGAATATATTAATACAGTATTATCATCCACCCCTGAAATATTTCAAAACTGCGTTATAATGACCCTTAATAATCATATACCTTTTATGAGTAAAAGTAAAAATGATAAACGTAAGTTTATTGAACAAATTTTTAACTTAGAGATTTTTAGTAAAATGTTATTAGAATTGCGTAATGAGCATAACGAAGTTAAAAGAAATTTTGATATTGAAGTTACAAGGTTAGAAGAGGTAAATAATAATTTAAATAGTCAAAAAGAACATAGAGATAATTTTAATGATGATAAAAATAAAAAAATATCTTTATTGAATGAAACTATTAATAAACATCAAAACGATTTGAACGAAGCTAAAGATAAATTATCTGAAATAGAAGCTTTAGATGATCAGCCTTATAAAGATAAATTATCAGAATTAGAGAAAAAATTAAATGTAAGTAATGAACAAAAAGAAGATGCTAATCATCAATGCATTGAACAGAAGCAGATAATTAAAACTAATGCTGAAATTATTAAAAAATTAGGTACTGAAGAAGATACTTGCCCTGTTTGTTTAAGACCTATTGAAGATCATGATAAAGAAAAAATAGAAGAAGAAAAAGAATATATAAGAAAATTTTTAGTAGGTGAGAAAGAAGGTGTCGAAGCGTGCTTAAAAAGAATAGAAGAATTAAACGTTGAAATATCTAAAATAAATTCAGCTATTAAAATTGTTAATAATAAAATTACTGAAATTGGTAATAAAAAATACGGTAAGGACCATATACTTAGTTCTATTGAATATATTAAAAAATGTATTAATGAAATTGAAACTGAAATTGAAACTGTAAAAGGTGAGACTAATACGTTTGAAGTTATAATTAAAGATACTGAATTTAAATTATCAACAATTAAAGAAGAAATCGATTCACTTAAAAAAGTTATTAACCTTATGGACGTGGTTAAATTTGTAGTTAGTGAAGAAGGGGTTAAAAGTTTTATAGTAAAAAAAATATTAACTCATTTTAATGGTAAGTTAGCTTATTTTTTAAAAAAATTAGATAGTAATTGTATTTGTGCTTTTAATGAATATTTTGAAGAGGAAATAATAAATGAAAAGGGTAAAATATGCTTATATAATAATTTTTCAGGGGCAGAAAGAAAAGCAATTGATTTAGCATGCTTGTTTTCTTTCATGGATATGAGAAAAACTCAAGGAGATGTTTATTATAATTTAAGTTTTTATGATGAATTATTTGATAGTAGTTTAGATGAAAAGGGAGTCGATTTAGTATTAGAAATATTAAATGAACGCGTTGAAAAATATAATGAATGTGTAATGGTTATTAGTCATAGGAAAGAAAGTATAAAAGCTGCCAACGGTGAGATTATATTTTTAGAGAAATATAATGGAATAACTAAAAGGGTCAATTTTATTGATTAATTTTTTTTTATAATTAAATCTTATTATGTTAGTTAATACCGGCAATATACCTTTACAACAACCAGGAGTACGTTTACCATTTACACCGTATCAGCAGCCACAGCAGCAAAAAGAAGAGCTTAAACCCCCTGAGCAAAATTTACCAAGATTTTTAAATTACTATGCTGATTATTCCGGGTGCGGTCACTGGAGGATGATATGGCCGGAACAAATTTTAAATGGTCATATGAAAGCTGTAGTTCATGGTACGACTGTAATGAATGCAGATCCTCGTTACTATATCAATGTTAAAGGTTGTAGAATACAACGTCAAGCAACTCCTCAACAGTTAGAGTTTGTTAAGTTTTTAAAAGATTTATCTAATAGATCAGATTCACCTTGTAAAGGTATGAGATTGATTTATGAAATTGATGATATTTGTTTTAAAGAAGATATTCCAGATTATAACAAATATAAAACAGCTTTTGAAGATCCAAAAATAAGACAATCAGCTCAAGAAATGATGTCAATATGTGATGAAATTACAGTAACTAATAATTTTATGCGTGACTATTACATGAGTAAGACAGGTAATAAAAATGTTACCGTGGTACCTAACTTTATGCCTAAATGGTGGATAGGTCGACATTGCGATATTAATAGAACGATGGAAAGTTATGAAAAAAATAAACGTAAACCTAGAATTTTATATGCAGGTTCAGGAGCACATTTCGATGTTGATCAAAGAGTTAAATTTAAAGATGATTTTTACCATGTAAATGAGGTAATACGTAAAACTTGTGATAAGTATCAGTGGGTGTTTATGGGAGGACATCCTCTACCATTAATGGATTTAGTTCAAAGTGGTAAAGTAGAATTCCATGATTGGAAAAAATTGTATGATTATGGTCAAGGGTTATATGATCTAAACGTTAATATGATGGTCGCCCCATTGCAAGATAATATTTTTAATAAATCAAAGTCAGATTTAAAATATATCGAAGCATGTGCTTTAGGTTTACCAATTGCATGCCAAGATTTATGCACCTACGAAAATGCGCCGATTAAATTTAAAACAGGTGATGAAATGATAGCTCAAATTGAAACTACATTGAAAGATAGAAAACGTTATAAGTCTATTTGTAAAAAGGCACGTCAATATGCTGAAACGAGATGGTTGGAAGATGATAAAAATATAGATTGTTATTTAGAATTATATCAATACGGAGTTGGTGATCCGAAGAGGGTAAACTTATCTAGATATAATTAAACTTCAGTATCTCCATATTTAGGAGCATCATTATTACCTAATTGAAATTCACCTTGAGTAAGTTTTTTTGGTTCAACAATAGATTTTTTCTTCTTTCTTTTACCAAGAATTGATGCAGCTTTTCTATAATCTACATTATATTTTTTCATATATTTTTTTATTACTTGGTCAAATCCTGGAGTCATATATTGATATTTATAGGGAACTGTGATATAATTATTGTGTGAGTTATCGTAATATATACTATGATCCGAGAGAAAGATGTGTAAATTTATTTACCTGGGATAAAGATGGTAAGAGAATAAAGGTTCAGACCTCATTCGACCCGTATCTTTATGTAGAAGGCAATGGTGAATATGAATCTATTTACGGTACAAAATTAGCTAAAAAAATATTTAGAACTCAATACGATAGATATAAGTTTATAAAGGAAACTGGTATGAAAAGAGTTTTTGAAAACTTACCAGCTACTCAACAATATCTAGTTGATACTTTTTGGAAGGTTAACGAAACACCTGACTTTAGTAAAAACCCTATCAAAGTTTTATTTTTAGATATCGAAACTTACTCCCCTGATGAGTTCCCTAAACCTGCTGATCCTACCCACACAGTTAACGTTATAACTGTATATGATTCTATAGAACAACATTACTATACTTTTGGTTTAAAAGAGTATGATAATAAAGATACAGATGTTACTTATATACAATGTAATACTGAAAGAGATTTATTTAAAAAGTTTGTTGAGTATATAGAAAGTGATTATCCGGATATAATGTCAGGTTGGAATAGTGAATTTTTTGATTTACCATACATATTGAATAGATGTAAAAGAATTTTAGGTGAAGAGTGGACCAATAGATTATCACCATCAGGTAAAGTATATAGTAGAAGTATTCGTGGTCAATTTGGTATTGAAGCTACAAGATGGTATATTGAAGGCATCTCATTAATTGACTACTTAGATGTATATAAACGATTTTCAGTTGGTGTAAAAGAAAGCTATAAACTTGATGCTATAGGTGAAGCTGAACTTGGAGAAAATAAAGTAGATTTTGGTAGTATGAATCTTGCAACCTTATCTGATAATGATTGGCAAACGTTTGTCGAATATAATATTCAAGACGTTAGGTTGCTTACTAAGTTAGAAGAAAAACTTAAGTATACTGAACTTATTAAAATGTTAGCTTATGTAGGTCTAACCACCTTTGAAGCTGCTTTAGGGTCATTATCAGTAATCAATGGTGCAACTGCTGTTAGAGCAAGGCATAGGAATCAAATTATACCTTCATTTATTCGTAATGAAGATACAGGTAAGAATCCTGGTGCTTATGTTGGGGACCCGTTACCTGGATTTCAAGAAAATATAATATCATTCGATGCTAACTCTCTATACCCTAACGTTATGATATCGTTAAATATGTCCCCTGAAACTAAAGTTGCTAAAATAGAGGATAAAAATAACAGTGAAATAGTACTAAGGCATGTTAACGGTCAGGTTTTTAGTTTAAAGCATGATAAATTTATTCAATTTTGTAAAAAGGAAGAAATTGCAATCAGTAAAGCAAATGTTTTATTTACTCAAAAACGGAAAGGTGTAATGCCAGAAATACTTGATTATTATTATAATGAAAGGGTAAAAATTAAAACTGAATTAAAAACTGCAAGGTTAGAGTATAATAAAAATAAGAATCAAAAACTTAAATTTAAAATAGAACAATTAGATGCAAAGCAGTTATGTATCAAAGTTTTTATTAACTCTATATACGGGTATTTTGGTAATAAAAATGCGCCGTTCGGTGATGATGATATAGCGTCATCTATTACTTTGACTGGTCAATCAGTTATTAAAACATCAAATGAATTACTTAAAAAATATATTAAACAAAAGACTGGTATAGAAGATGAAACTAAGCTTAATGATTGTATTGTTTATAATGATACTGATTCAAGTTATATATCAGTTAAACCTCTAGTAGAATCAGGTATACCATTTAAAGATAAAGATGGTATGGTAACTAAAGAATTTCATAATGAAGTGCAAAATATTGAAGACTTTTTGAACGATGAAATAAAAATATGGGGTACCAAAAATTTAAACTCTAAAGATTGTCGTTTTATTTTTAAACGTGAAGTAATTGCTGATGTAGGGGTATTTTTGCAGAAAAAACGTTATGTTCTACATATTTTAGATGATGAGGGTATACCAATGGATAAGTATAAGTATACAGGGGTAGAGGTAGTTAGAAGTACGATGCCTGATGCTATTAAACCTCATGTTAAGAATATTATAGAAACTATGCTCTCTACCCAGAGTATTACTGAAACAAACAAAGCTTTAGATAGTGTTTATAAAATTTTTAAAAGTTTACCTGTTGAAGATATAACATTTGTATCAGGTCTAAAAGGTTATGAAAAATATGCAGCTCAATGTGATGGGTATAAGACTGCTAAAGGTATGCCTATACATGCTAAAGCTGCATATTATCATAATTTACTTTTAAATAGAATGGGGCTTGAACGTAAGTATGAGACAATAAGTTCTGGAGATAAAGTTAGATACTTTTATGTACAACAACCTAATTCTTATAACCTGTCATGTATAGCATATAAGTATTACTACCCTGAAGAGTTTAAGAAGTTATTTCATGCTGATTATGATAAAATGTTTGAAAAAATATTATATGCTGTTATTGAAAGATTCTATGAAAATGTTAATTGGACTCCGCAACAACCTGGTAGTGCAGTACAAACAAATTTATTTGAACTTTTAAGTTGACTTATATAAAGTATATATTAAAATATTGTTATGTCTGATACAAATTATATAACTTTTATTGATAACGCCGGCCGAACTATTTTTGGTGAAGTTGCCGAAGAAAACGATAGTTCAATTGCAGTAAAAAATCCTGTAATGATTATGGTTAATCAACAACAAAATGGTCAAATGGCTGTCCAGTTGTTCCCACTATTCTTTCAAGAATTTGTTGTCCCGGAGAATGATAGTAGAGATAATTTCTTTACATATTCTAAAACAAGTGTGGCAATTGGTTCTAATTTTAATATTGAACCGCGTATTGTTGAACAATATAAAAAGATTATCAACCCTACTTTAGTACCTGCCACTGGCGATAATAATAATATTAATGCCGGTAGTGCTGAAGAACCTGAAGTTATTAAGTTATTTGACGACGAATAAAAAATAAAAAAAATATTATTTTTAAATACCACTTTATAGTGGTATTTTTTTTGTCAGTAGCTATAATAAGAGATGGATAAAAATACATCATACTTCGATAAAATGAAAAAAAACTTGGAAGCAAATTATATGAAACTTGCTGAACAAACTATTGCAGCTGTTGCTAAAGTTAAGGACGACGAAATTAACAGCTTAAAAAATGAAAATATGCATCTACGGGAAGAGAATGCAAAACTTAGATCTGCATCAGTTAAAGTTAATTGATTAATTTAAGACTAATATTTATAATAGATACATGAGTAAAGAAATTGACGATATACTATCAGTAATAGATAAATCTAACCCATACGCATCTTTTTTAAATGAAAGTGCTATTAGTAATGTAGATGGTTGGCTTGATACTGGTTCAATGGTATTAAATGGTATTGTTTCAGGTTCACTATTTGGTGGTATACCTAAAAATCGAATGACATTATTAGCAGGTCCGAGTATGACTGGTAAGTCGTTTATATTGCAAAAAATATTAGCTAATGCCCAAAAAGAAGGTTTAACTCCAGTTATTTTTGATAGTGAAAATGCTATTGACAAAGATGGTGCTGCAGCTCTTGGATTAGATGTTAGTAAAGTAAAATATGTACCTGTTTTTAGTATAGAAGAATGTCGTAATACAATATTTGACTTCTTAACTAAGGTAAAAGAAAAAGGTCAAGAGGGTAAGTTTATTATTGCAATTGACTCTTTAGGTAATATGGAAAGTCAATTACAAATTAATCGTCAAACTAAAGGTAATGTAAGTGCTGATATGGGTAGCAGGGCTAAAGCAATGAAGTCTTTATTACGTACTTTAACTCAATTATCAGGATTAACTAAAACTACTATTCTAGCTACTAATCATATATATGAGGATCCAGCTGCATTATTCCCTTCTTTAGTTAAAGCAATGCCTGGTGGTACTGCTACAGTTTATTTACCTTCAGTTACTATTCAGTTAGCTCGTAAGCCTGTTAAAGAAGATAAAAATACTGACGGTAAATTAGCCGTCGGTCAAAAAAATTATTCAGGCGTTATATTGAGAGCATTAACTGTTAAAAATAGATTCGTAAAGCAATATTTGGAAGGTGAAATGTATCTATCATTTGATAAGGGCTTAAACAAGTATTATGGTCTATTGGATCTTGCAGTAGGTTTAGGTGCGGTAATTCAAACAGGTTCAACGTATCAATTACCTGATGAAACTAAACTTGGATATTATAGTAAGTGGAAGGATAATACTGAACTTTGGGATAATACTATTATACCAGTTATAGAAGAAAAGATAAAACAAGAATGGAAGTATAGTAATAAGTCAGAAGAAGAAAATATACCTGACGAAGCATGATTGGGAACATTATTATAATTTTATGCTTAATAGCTTTATTAGTATACGCTATTGAAGTTTATTATGACTGTTAATATGAAAGAAAAAATTGTTATTACATTATCTGGAGGTATGGATTCTTCAGTATTATTATATAAAGCTGCAGAAGAATATAAGGAAGTCCATACGGTAACTTTTGATTATGGTCAAAGACATGACAAAGAATTAGAAGCAGCTGAAAAACAATTATTAAATGCAAGGAATGATTTTCCTAATTTGATATTTAGTAATAAATTATTAGATGTAAAATATATTAAAGACATAGCTGATACTTCGTCTCTTACAAATTTAAATATTGATACCCCTGATGTTAAGGATGTTATGGGAGAGGCTCAACCTAAATCATACGTTCCATTCCGTAATTTAATGTTTTTAAGTATATTGTTATCGTACGCTGAAAAACTAAAAGCAGAAGAAGTATGGTATGGAGCTGCTCAAGCTGATAGTTTGGCAGGTTATTGGGACGGTTCAGTACAGTTTGTCGATAAAATGAATCAAATTTGTTTATTAAACCGTGAAATTGATATAAGAGTAAGAGCCCCTCTTCTAGAAATGAGTAAAAAGGAAATAATTTTAAACGGGGTTGAATTAGGTGTTAACTTTGCAGATACCTATACTTGCTATTCCGGAGAGTATCCTTGTGATGCTAATAGCGCTAGTAGTGCACTTAGATTAAGAGGTTTTGTAGATGCAGGTTTAATAGACCCTTTAACATATAAGCAACAAGATAAATTAGATACCGTCTATAGGGATAATAATTGTAAATCTATTTTATATTAATAACCGTGTCTAAACATTCTTTCAATTTGATGATGTCTATGCATTTCATTTCTACCTCTATCTACCATCATTTGATTTATAGCTTGAGGAGATAAAGCAACTTCTTGTTCATCCTCTTCATCACAAGATTCTTCATCACTCTTTTTTCTAAGCTTACCGGTAACTGGACATCTTTCTGATTCTTCTTCTTTCTTTTCACTAGACTTTTCCATTGCATCGGCAATTGCTTGGCCTCTAGCTTTTTCATATTCTGAAATTTTACCATCTTTGTTTAGATCAGCTTTTTTTGTATTAATTTCAGCTTCATCTTCAGCAAATGCTCCTAATAATGTTTCATACATTTCCGGGCTTTTCATTCTAATTTTTACTAATATATCCATTGCACCTTTATTATCACCCTTATCTAATAATTCATAAAATTTATCATGCATTCTAATAACTTCATTTTCTTCTTCAGTATGTTCTTCACCTTCTGGATAATCAGCAACTAATTTTTCTCTTTGACCTAAATCAATTTCACCGCCAAATTTATCTACTGTCTCAACTTCACTAGGTTTTACTATAACCACTGAAACAATATCTTGTTGAGTAATATCATCTAAATTAACTGAGGTACCTTTAAACTTATTAAGAGTTACTCTATACTTTAAACCATCTTTTACGATAGTGTATAAGTCATTCTCGCCTACTTCTCCTTCTGACTTTAAAGTAGAATCTCCGCCTAGATTAAGTTGCAAAGTTTCAAAACCTGTATCACCTTTCTTTAATCCTTTTTCAGCTGCACCTCTTTCCCTAGTAGTAATTTGAATATCGCTTCTAGTAGCTAAAGGTTTGGATAAATTTGAAATTATATTAATAGCATTTTGTATTTCGTTGTTATCTAACTCACCAAGATCTTTGTCAGGGAACGTTTTAGTTAAATATTTCATTACTTTAGTAGCAAAATATCTAGGTGTCATAGTACCTTTTAAATTTCTTATATCTTCCATTCCCATTAATTTTGCTCTCAACGGGTCAGATATTTTTTTACCTCTAGCTTCTTCAAGATACTGTGAGGTATCTTCTAAAATAATATTTCTATGGTTCCAATTATTGTTCATATTATTATTTATTGATTTTATATAAAAATATACTATAATAGTATTATGTGTGGTATATACGGTTCAAATGATTTATCTACTTTCGAAGTATTGAATTTAGCTAATAAAGAAAGGGGTAATTTTTCAACAGGATTATATTATTGTTATAATAAAGCTAATTACAATATAAAAAGAGTTCCAGGTTCATATGATTTTGATAATAATGGTTTACCTAGCGGGCCAGGTTGGTTATATTTAGGTCATAATCAAGCACCTACAGAAACAGGTAGAGTATTTAATGAATATTCTAGTCACCCATTTCAAGAAGGTGATTGGATTGTAGCTCATAATGGTGTGTTAACTAACTTTGAAGATTTATTAGATGAGTATGTACCGAATCATGATATATATGTTGATAGTAGCATTATACCAGCTATGTTAGCTGAAAACGAGTATAAGCATGGTCCTTGCGATAATATAGATACTGAAATACAAAATATATTATATGTTATAGAACAATTAAAAGGTACTTTTGCTTTATGGATTATTAATATAAAAACAATGAATGTATATATAGCTCGTCAAGGGAGTACTCTTTTTTATAAAGGTGGTAATATATCTTCTACAAAAGGTAAACATTATAGGGAAGTTAAAGAAGGTATTTTATATAATTTTTCTCTTGAAGGTTTAACAAAGGTAGATACTTTCGCCAATAAATCACCCTTTTTAACATTATGAATATAAAATACGCAATACTTAAAGATATAACAGATGAAGATAAATTAAGATTTATGAAATTTGTTTATGATAATACTAATTCATTTATTATGAACACGTTTGGGTTTACATGGGAAAGTAGAGATTACTGGAATAAATTTCCTATTGAAGTGTGTTTAGGGGATAATAATCAAGTATTAGGATTGCATGCATATACGGTTAATGATAAATACCCATCTACACTTAAAACGTATTATATTGTAACAAGACAAGATCAAAGAGGTAAAGGCATTGCTAAAATTATGATAAAAAATGCAGTTTATAAATATAGGGATATTATTGAAAAATATTATGCTAATTCAGACATTAATAGCGACGGTGCTATATTTTATAGAAGGTGGTTTGGTAAGAATAAAGAATATAAACAAGTAAAAAATGAGTTTAATTCACATGATTTAATATTTGAGGAACCAATTTATAATATTATTGATGAAACAACTTAAAACTACAGGTAAACCGCGTCAGTTTGAAACCGGCGCGCAAAGAGATAACGGGGACGGAAAACATAGGATGAGTTTAGTACCGCATAAAGCTTTAAATGATGTAATGGTTAGATATTTACAAGGTGCAGATGCGTATGGTGAAAATAATTGGAAAAAGGGTATGAAACATTCAGTACTTTATGATAGTGCTATGAGACATTTAATGCAAGATTTTTCAGGTGATGATACAGAGGATCATTTAGGTGCAGCTTTATGGAATATTATGGGTATGATTTGGAATAGAGATAATAAATTAGATATGGATGATAGAAAAAATTATCAATGAAATATAAAATATACACAACGACCAAAGGTAAAAAAGAAAAAACTGCTTTATATGAATCGGTAAAGATTAATTATTACCAACTACCTATACACTATGAAGAAGATAATACGAAAAGTCTGCAATTATGTTATAATAAATTTTTGGAAGACGCTAGACGCAATAGTATTGATATCGCTGTTATTGTCCACGATGATGTATTCATTAATTGTAGCGACCTGCTTGATAGGCTGGCTAGGGCTTCTAAAATGTATACGGTTTTTGGCTTGGCTGGTGCTATATCCTGTAAGATTAGCGACCCAGCTTTATGGCATCTTATGTCGGAAAGAAAAGACCACCGTGGGTGTGTGGCTCACGGAACGAGAGAGCATTACTCTTATACTTCTTTTGGTCCTTTACCTAGTAGGTGTTTACTTATTGACGGCGTTTTTATCGGGGTTAATATTAATAATCTCCCTACAAAGGTAAAGTTTGATGAATCGTATCCATCTAAGTTTCATTTCTATGATTTAGACTTTAGTCTGGAATGTAATAAAAATAATGTTAAAATAGGTGTAGTGGATATACCGATAATACATCAAAGCCCTGGGTTAACTAAACCTAACAATGAATTTTATGAAGGTCAAAGATATTTTATAAAAAAATGGAAAAAATAGTATTAATAACAGGAGGTTTCGATCCTCTGCATTCCGGTCATCTTGCTTATATTAAAGCAGCTCGTAAACTTGGAGATAAACTAATAGTAG
>CAACVD010000048.1_pt1 | contig 44881 bp, 17 predicted proteins | sample 2381771 | NCBI WGS metagenome assembly CAACVD01 (sample SAMEA5211965, study PRJEB30684) | marine metagenome | biome: Marine; feature: Epipelagic; material: Water | collected 2015-10-15 | depth 15 m
CAAAAAATTCATCACCAGTAACTTCTTCACCTATGTCAATTTTATTCATCAAATCATTCATTGATGAATTATATTTACCTATACCATACATCATGTATCTCATACCTTTAGCAGTAGTATACATTTGTGCATCAGCTTTCTTACCTTGATCCTCACCAATTTCACCACTAATATCAAATTGTTGATCAAAAGTTGGATCAGTAAATGTAAGTTGTGAAACAGTTGTTATAGCATGCTCTATACCATTATTAACATCGGGTAACAATGTAGATATATTAGGTCCAGAACCACTATATTGTTTCTCTCTTTTAACATTGTCAGTAGCATCTTTAGTACCAATAGCATTATCACCTTTTCTAAGTTGATTGAATAAACTTAAATTGATTTTGTTATTTACAAATATCTGTGCAATATTAAAATCAGGATTATTTTCTTTTAGATTTAATTGAGCTGCAGCTATTTTAGAATCATAGTTAGGTCTATAATCATATTTACCTTTTCCTAAATCTTGACTTACACCAAGTTCATTTGTAATTTGTTGTGATAATATACCTAAAGCACCTATTTCACCTAAGTAAACTAAATACTCATCTACTGAACTAAGTATAGCATCACTAATTACATCTTGGATAACTACACCTTCTTCTTCTAATCTTACTATAGCATCATCATAACTTAAACCTTCTAAAGCTAATTCTTCTAGTCTAATTTTAGCTGTGTTATCTACTTCAGTTATAGTTTTTAATTCAACATCTTCTAAAACTAAATCAGATGCTTGTTGCTTAGGAGCTGTATATTCATACACATATAAATTAACATTACCTCTAAGGAATGGAGTTTGTTTATTATTACGTAAATAATATTCTTGATCTCCTATAAGAACACTTTTTTGATTATCAAAATATGGTGTAGTAGATATAGCATCTCCTAAACCTTCTACAAGGGTAGATGAATTAATATCATTAATATTAACTAAACCATGATTTTTTAATTGATATTGTTTATCAGAAACAAATGCTTCAGATACTTCACCAGATCTTAAGTTAATTGCATTATATGCTCTACCACCTCTTAATATAAATCTTTGATTACCTTTTAATATTGATGACTCTTCTTTTGTACCTAGATAAGGACTTTTAGTTCCTTTTCTTCTTTGATTAATTGACGGTGGTCTAACAGTTAAAAGCTCTTCAGATTCAAACATCTTCAATGCTCTTGCTGTTCCATTATTTATAGAAGTTTCATCATTATAACCTTGGAATATAGAACCAGAATTTGCAGTGTAACCATCTTTTTCACGCAATATTCTGTTGTATTCATTTTTTACTATATATTCAAAAAGATTTAAAACTTCATCAGTAAGCTTTATACCTAAGTTAGGATCTTCTTCTATAGCCTTTCTAATAGCAAGTCTAACAAAATCAGCTGTGTTTGTTTCAGCTATAACTCCTAAGTTAACTGGAGCAACTACAAAGTCTTTACCATTAGTATCACTATAAATATTCTTAGGATAAATCTTACCATTATTACTATTATAAGAATCAGCTACATATAAATCTAAGTTAGTTGAACTGTAATCAATAACATTTGATTTACCAAATCTTATACTTTTCTTAGAGTTAGGATCAGAAAGCAAGTTAGCAGCTAAGTCTCCAGACTTACCCATTGCTAGTTTTTTATTTTCAACACCTAATATTCTCAAAGGATTCAGAGCTCCAGCGTTTATTAAAGCTAAAAACTGTGGATCTTCTAATAAAGGATTATTTGCAATGTATGGGTCTTCTTTTAATTTAGCAACAAACTCTTGATTATTCATTTGTTGAATAAATCTTAAGTTATATGATGGTAATTGATGTGCCCATATTAAATTATTCTCAGCATCACGCATAACTGATGCACCAACAGACTCATCAAAGTTTGCATTGTTTAATCCTAAGTTTCTCAATCTACCTTTAACACCAACATTTTCTATAATCTGTGTTGTTGTAGTATCATCTTCTTTATCAGTTTCTATACGTTGTTGATTATAAAATAAGTTTTCACCTCTTAGTATAGACTCTTTAATTTCATTTAAACTATCTACTGTAATAGGTTCTACAACTGTTTCATAAGAAGATACAAATCCAGATAATATTCTTCTTTCAAGTTGATTTTTTCCAAGCTTTTTAATATCTCTTAAAGATAATATACTATACTTAATATAGTTAGGATGAAGATAAATACCAGTAAGTTCTCTAATCTTTGTGCTATATTTATTAGATAAGTCTTCTACTTGATTAATTGTAATCTTCTTATCTATCTCATTCATCTTTTGTTCAAGTGCCTCAAAAGTATTTCTTACTTGATTTTGACCCTGTTTTGATAATAAGAAATTTACTTTACTTCTATTAGCTGCTCTCCAATATTCTATTTGTGAATTAGAATCATCCTTTCTGTTAGATGCATATGATATAACAACTCCTGTAGATGGATCTTTTACTAAATTTAAATTATCAACTCTAAATAAATTAAATGTCTTAGTTACTTTATTGAACCAATCAGGATTAGTTATAGTTGGTAATTCACCTTCTAATAATTGTTCAATACTTTCTTGTGATTGAATACCTATATCAAAAAAGAATTTATCTACAAATGCTTTTGTCTGAGGATTGTTTTGAGAATTATAATACATTCTTTGTAGAATAGCTATAGGATCTGTTTGATTAGCAACACTTTTTAGGATACCATTATAAACAGATTCAAAATCAACTAAAACTCTTAATGCTATACGTGGATCTTTTTCTATAAAGTTTTCATCAGTAGTAGTTCTAGTATATATATTACCAAACTGATCTTTTTCTTCTACACTTATAGTAGCAATATATTCTCTAATCTCTTTAGCAACAGCTCTTTTATGATCACGCTGTGATGCTTCTTTCTCATATTGATGCTCTCCTCCAGATTCATCATTATGATCCATATTCTCTATAATCTCTTCAAGTGAATCTTCAAATGAATCAATTAACTCAAGTCTTTCTTTGACTGCTTCAACTACTTGATCAGAATGTAATCTTAATCCTCTATAGTATAATTCTAATGTAGGTTGAATAGTTAAATAATCTATAGGTGCTGTAGTTTCTACTATCTCTTGACTAGCTTCATCTTTTATTTGATTAACTTGTTCTTCATTTAAATAAAAAGATCTTTCAGGATTAAGCATTTCTGCATATTCAAATACTGCATCTTCTAAAATTATATTAGGATTAGCTGTTTTATTTGCAGTTTTAAGCTTAGTTCTGTATATATTTATAATTGCACCTATAGCTCTATTCTGATCTTCTAAAGGCATAAACTGAGGAATAGTAACTTCTACAACATCTCCTTCTTTTGTTTTCTTTTCTACAATTTTAGTATCTAATAATATAGTTGCTGGAGCATCTATTGTAGCACCATTTAATGTAGCATTTGTAAATCTATTACCAACAACTGTTGATCTTCTATACTTACCAGAATTTATATTTCTAAATAAACTTTCTAAATCAGACTGTGTAAATCTTTTAAAAATGTTTTTAATTATTTCTATAATTCTAGTAAATAAACTTTTAACTTCAGAAGATGTGTCAACTGTAGAAGGATTATTTACTTTAAACTCTTGAAACTTATCAGCTAAATACTCTTCATACAATCTTTCTGTAAGTTCTTCTTTAGACATATTATTATACACAGCACTAGAAGCTCTCAATTCTTTTAGTGCTTGTGCTAATGTTTTAGCTTCAGATCTAAGTTTTGCTCTTACTTCTTTTCTTGCAATATTTAAAAACTTAGTTATTTCTTGATCAGATAATAATGTTCTAAATACACCGTGAAAAGCTTCATGATATTTAAATGGTAAATTTTCACCAGTAAAAATTACACCTTCAATACCTTCTATACCAGATGATATATCTTTTAGTGATAAAGTAAATTGTCCAACAGTAACACTATTATTATAAAGTTTAAGTTGTAATTGATTTATATCATCAACTGAAATAAAGTCTGGTAAGTTTTCTTTTGTCCATTTGATAAACTCTTGTAAGTCCTCTATATCTTGATAACCATAATCATCTAATACTTTGTATGGTATTGTTTTTAAAGCACCACTACTACTTTGTAATTTTTTAATCTCTTCTTCTATAGGTTGAACAGATAGTTTTGCAATCTTTACAGATTCTTTATTTGCTTCAGCAAGACTTTTTCCTTCTTTAATCAATCTAGCCTTTTCAACCTTTGCTACACTATCAAACTGTTTATTTAATTCAAGACGTAAACTATTAAGTTTTTGTACTCTACTTTGTTCTGCAGACTTTTGAGGTTTGATAGGTGTCTTTTTATCTTGCTCTCCTTGAATATTATTAAGAATAGCAACAAAATCTTCTTGTCTATTTTCAACAACCTCAGCCATTCTTGTAGTAATATCATTACCTTGTGATACTTCAAATGCAATTTTTTCAATAACATTAGTAGGTACATTTGTAAAATCATTTTCTAAATATGATTCAAAATCATCATCAGAAATATCTGATAAATCTGTATTTATAAGTTCTTGAACTTCACCTAAATCACCATCATCTTTTTTCTTTTCAACTTTAGGTTCTGCTATTTCAGGAGTTTCTACTACACTTACACTAGGAATTTCTAGATAAGATATTAAATTATTTGAATTTGTAGATACTTGCAAACTTGCATTCTTTCTAACTCTAGACTCAACCTTTGTTTGTGCCTGACCTAACTGCTCAAGAACATCACTACTAACAATAGACTTAGGTATTGTTACACGAAAATCATCTAATGTAACTTTTAATTCTTTACCATCTGCATCTAATATTCTTGTTTTATTATTTTGTTGTGGTCCATTATATACTGCAATACTAGAGTTTATTAAAGATACTAATTTATCTACATTACTAGCATCTTTAAGTTGTTCTAATATATTTTCTTGTTGACCTCCAACATTTATAGTTCTTTTGAATATATCTTTACCAGACTTTCTAGTTCTATCTAAATATTGAATTTGAAAATCTCCAGATGGAGCAACCTGTATTGTTAATGTAGAACCTACTTTAGATGCTAAATATAAATTATCATTAATTTCAGCATTAAAATCATTATTATAAGTAACATCATTAATAGTTGGTACATCTTGACCTTCTACTTCAGTTCTATTATTTTCTCTAGTCTCTTGTATTCTATCTATTATACTTCCTGCTAGCTCATTAGCTTCTGTTAATGACATCTTACCAGGAGTTAATTCTATAATACTAACTGTTCCATTAGGTAATTTTACAATTGCTTTATATCTACCTTTATTTTTTAAACTGTTAGGATTAGTACCAGCAGATTGAGTTGTTAAAAATTCATCTACTTGATCTTGTAAGCTTTCATATTCTGCAGATGACTTATCCATATCTGTAATTATATTAGCTAAAACTTTATTCTGTTGACCAGAACTCCAGTTGCTTTTATAATCAAGTATATAATAATTACCATCTATTGTATTATGTTCTAACTCATCAAATGTAACACCATTTTTACTATAAGCATATTGACCTGGTGTATTAATTAAGTTAATACCATCTTCTTCTAATTGTTCTACAGTTACTTCTACTTCAGCACTATTACCTAAAATATTTTTAAATGTATCTAAAACAAATAAACTTGTTGCATAATTTTTTCTAATTAAATCTGCAGAATCAGCTTTTGATAAACTATCATACTTACTATAGTATTTAAATAATTCATTTTCATTTAAAGACAATATGTTTACTTGTTTACCTTTACTATTTACAGGAGTTAAAGTAGTTGGTTGACTTAGATAACCAAGTATTGTACCACCTAATGTTACTTCTATTGTAAGAGGTTCACCTGTTTTTTTCAATAAAGGATTTTCTATATATTCTCCTTTTTGAAAAGACTCTAGATCTTTTAGTTGTTCTTCTTGAACTTGTCTAAAATCTGGATTTTTTCTAACTATAAAAGTTATTTGTTTTCTAGATAACTCTGTTAAATTATTTATAGAATTACTTAATCTAAGAAATGCATCATTATATGTTTCACCCTCTTCTACTCTAGGGTATATTCTAACAACATCTGTAGGTAATAATTTAGATATAGGAGCTGTAGGATCTATTTCAAAATCATCTATTCTTTTATATTTATCTGTAAATCCAACTTCTTCAATTATTAAATTATCTCCATCTGGTTGCTCTATCTCACGTACATATATATTATTATATTTATCTACAGTTTTAGGTTTAGACATCACAACATATTGTTGACCATTATCTACATTTTCTATAACAGCACCATAATTTATATCAACACCATCAAATGAAAAAGGAGTTTCATCTGGTAACAGCTTTTTAACAATATAATCTTTTGCTTTGTTAGCAGCTCCTTCAGTAGAATATACTTCTTCTAATCTTGATGGTGCTTCTTTCTTATATGTAAGAGAAAGATTATTACCATCAATATCTTCTATTGTATATATATTTTCTACTGTTTGTGTAATTTGATTTGTAACAGCATTCTTTACAACAAAGACACCAGACTTATCATTAGGATTTAAAACTTCAGATGTTGCACCAACTCTTTTTTGTTTTGGTGTAGCTTTCTTACTACTAACATCATTAATTTTTAAATTATACTTACTTAATATATCATCTACACCTGGATTTCTTTCATTAGCAGCAACCCATGCACGTAATCCAACATTAGGTTGATCTTCTTCTGCAACCTCATTTTGATATAATTGTAGTAATTCAAAGTTAGCTTTTTTAATTCTTACTGCTTCTGTACTATTCTGCCAATCTTCTGCTTTAGGTATTGGTGCACCCTCTTTTGTTTTTTGTTTAACAAGCTTGGCATACTTTTTTCTTAATGCTTCAGTATTAGCTGCTTCAAATCTTTCTGAATTTTCAACAGCAGCTTCATTAAACTCTATATCTTGAGGAGATTCAGTTATATTATCAACATCAACATTTAACTCATCTGTTTTTTCTTCTGCTGCTTCAATAGCTTTATCAAAATTTACTGCTGCTTCTTGAGCTTCTAATTCTGTTGGTGCTATAGCTATTACAATACCTTCAGGACTAACAACAGCAAATCTACCATCAGCTTGTTGTATTACAATATGTTTATCTTCATCAGACTCTATTGATAATAATCTTCTATAATTTTTAAATAAATCTTCTTTCTGATCAAATAATTTTTTATCAGTAAAAGAACTTAGTGGACCATCTTTAGTAAAGAATGATGTAGGTTCTATATCATTTTCAAAAAACTCTATCAACTGTTCTTCTTCTATATATAAACCTAAATCTGCTAGTGCATTTATTAGTTCATTCTTTTCTGTTAAGTTTACATATTTCTTTAAAGCTCTTTTAGTAGTTTCTTTTCTTTGATTGAATATTTTTGCAAACACTGTTGCTAATCTGTCACCAGCTAAGATCATATTTTCAGGATTCATCAAAACATCAAATGCCTTTATATAATCTTCTTGTCTACCATTTAATGTCTTATGATCTACAATATCTTTTAATAGATCATTAAAATCTTGTTTTGCAATATTTAATATATCATCTTGTGTATCTGCAATATGTTGTAAATATTCTTTTACAGGTTTTTGCAGTTTACTTATTTTAGATCTATTAAATCTACCTTCTTTTGTTTGATTAGATGGATCATTTAATACATTAAAATAATTATTAAGAAACTTAAGTCTATTTTGTTTTTCTTGTTTTATACGTTTACCTTCAGCTGAAGTATCATCTAAAGTATCTATTTCATCCTGTAAGAGTTCTACTTCTTGAACTAATTCTTTTTTGTTTAATAATACATCTAAATCTTTAGCAGACATTTTAGATACTATAGGGTCTTGTGATAGTCTGGTATAAATAGAATTTACTCTTTCTAAAGCACGTTCAAAAGAATCTTTAGTGAAGATAGCTAAATTTTTAGCTTCATTAAATGCAATCTCATTTATTGCTTCTTTATTATATTCTCTTGTACCTGGAGTAAACTTAGTAGCATCATAAGGATTTATAAATTTATCATTTACATAATTATGTGATGCTTCTATCTGATCTATTCTTTTAACAATGTTAGATAGCTCTGTTCTTATTTTTACAGCATCACTAGTACCAGCCTCATTCTTGTAAGCTTCTACAAGTTCAGAATCTTCTAGTTTTAATTTATCTTCTATTTGATCTTTAATTTCAAATAGTTTACCACTACCAACAACTCTATTTATGTCTCTAAATAAAGATGCATCTTTTGTATCATAAAATGCTAAAGGATCACCATTAAGTCCTGCAATATTTAAATCAGTATTAAATCTTTTTTGTTCTGTTAAATGAAAAGCTTCACTACCAAAATATTTAAATGGATCATTATTAACTTTATTAGATGACTCTACAAGTAAATCTAAATACTTTTCTTTTTTATCTTTATATTCTTGATATGCTTTTGGATCTGTATACTTTTTATATAAATTAGGTAAACTTTGGAATAAACCTTTTTGCACAACTTGCACAGGACCTGCCATAAAGAAACCAGATAAAAATGTTTCTACACCTTGTCCTGATAATTGTGCATTAGCACCTTCACGTATTGCAGCAGCTATTTCTTCTCTTCCTGCTAATGATGGATCATTAAATATATTTTTATAATATTGTTCAACACCTACTGCAGTTGCTTCTTGAAAAACTTCTTGTAAACCTTCTGCAATATTAGCAGATGTATAATTTAATAAACCAGCCCCAAATGCTTTTACTCCACCCTTAGCTCCAAGATTATAAAATCTTTTTGGAGCTAATCCTTTATTAGCACTAAATGCATTTTTAGTTACATTTTTATTTCTTAATACTTGACTACCTACACCTTTAGTATATCTATCTATTGATCTACCTAAAGATTTAGGAAAACCTTTTAAAGCTGTACCTATAACTAACCTATTACTTAATGCAATAATAGGCGTATTAATCATAGTTGTTGTAAAACCTGCTTTGTAAGCTTGTGTATTTATATCTTGTAATGATTTTGAATCAGGCATCATACCTGTATTAGAAACATATTGACTATACAAATCATTGTAAACTTGATTTTGAACTAAACCACCTTCTAATTTACCTTCAGCTACTGCTAAGTTTAATGCTCTAAGATCTCTATAGAATGCACCAAACACTTTATTATTTTTTGCTAAGTTACCTACATTCTTTGCTACACCTAAACCAGACTTCCAATTCTTAAGTAATGCAAAAGTTTCTGGTGCAATTGTTGATGCAACAAATCTTCCACCTGCATTAAATACATCTCTTGCTCTTTCTACATTTTTTAAATCTCTTAAAAAGTTTGCTGATGTTTTGATACCTCTAGTTATTGTATAACCGTCTCTTATTCTTTTAGGTATATCTGCTAATCTTTTAATATTATAACCTGTTCTTGCTATAGCTGCAGGAGCAGCAGCACCACCACTTTGTGCAGTTGCATATGCAAGTACAACTTCTTCCATAGCAATATTACCTATAATACCCATAGTATAGGCACTATTAAGAAGAAAGTTATTTGTAAATCCACCTATACCACCACTTGTATCTGAACCTATTCTCATAGCATCTTCAAAAGCATAACCTAATTCAGGATCACCTGCAAAATATTCTTTACCACTAAATAAATCTCCTAAAGCTCTATATCCAGATGTAAATGCATTAGCAAACAGTTTCATATATTGAGTTGACATTCTTAAAGTATTATCAAATGTAGATGCGTTTGCATTATAATAATTTTCATTATTTATATAAGGATTGAAACCTAATTCATCAAAGTTTGGATGATTATAATATCTATCAAAGTTTGAAACCTTTTCTCCAAATGAAACTGTTAAATCAGTTTTAAGTTTATCATTAGGATTATTAGATATATTATTAGTTATTGCATTAAGTTCTTTTTGAAATTGCGTAAAAGAATTATCATTAAGACCTTCAATTTGTTCTGCAGGATTATATGTTAAACCTGCTACACCAGGATCAGAACTTGTTGTATTAACTGGACCAGTTAAATCAAACTGATTAATAGCATTATTGTAAGGAGCCATAGCCTCAGTATACACATTCTGTAATATATCTAAATCAGAACCTGGGACAGCAAAATTAGAAGTAGCAAACTCAACATCATCAAATACAGAAGTAAAATCAATACTATTATCACCATCAAATAAACTATTTAATGTAACTTCATTTGTATTTACTGATTGAGGTTGTGAAGTAATCTCTTCACCTGGAATATTTATTAAATTTTCTGCCATAATTACTTTTCAGCATTAGGGTTAGTTTTTAATTTAGAACTTATCTCTATAGCTTTTTGATTAAATAAATCATCCAATTGATTTCTATAACTACTTAAAGCTTGACCAAAAGCCATTTGACCTGAAGAATCTACTACATCTCTTGTTATACTTTCTTCAGTTACATTGTTCATATCATCATAAACATAGTATGTAATTCTTGCTTTTATAGCACCATTAGAATCTTTATATATTGTGTATTTACCTGACAAAGGATTATTACCAGTTATTTCTTCTCCTTTATTAATCATAATTTGTTCAGGTGTTGTAATATAACCCTCTCCAAATGAATTAACATCTGAATCTTTATTTACTAAAACAGTATATGTAAATGTTTTTAAAAAATTAGGATCTTGTATTCCAGCACCTTTACCTTGACTACTTTGTGTTAAAGACTTTGCATAATCAGGATCTATTGTAAATATATAAGCAGTTTTGTTACCCATTTCTGCTATAGGAGCATATGAATAACTAAACTTTAAAGTATTTCTAGGAACAGCACCTTTAGAAACATCATCAGTTTTAGTTTTTGGTGCATTAATTTCTTGAAGAATTTTTCTATGTAAATTTTTTGCTTGAATATTACTTTCTTCAGGAAGTTCAAAATTACTATCTCTATAATCTCCAAAATAAAAACCAACTTCAGTATCTGTTAACGCAAGAGTATTAGCAGAAGCATTAAGTATAATTCTATCTCTCTCTCCCATATCTCCATATTTATTATAAGAGCCATTTATTAAATTACCTTGCATATAATCAAATGAACCTATTCCTTTATAATCACCCCTACCTGAAATTAAATTTGGTAAATTAACAGCATATTGACCACCTCTACCTTCACCCGCAGCTTCTAATTCTGCATTCACTAAATTAAGTTGATCATTATAAATATCATTAGCTGTTTCAGTTGCTTCTTCTATATTAAAAGTTGTAGTCACATCTGTAGTACCAGCTGCAGGCATTTTTAAATCCATTTCTCCACCTTGAAATACTCTTGTAGTTTCTATGTGGCGTCCCATACGTCTTGATGCTGCTATATACTCTTTAACAAACTGATCTCTAGGTAAAAGATTACCTGTTTCTGAAATAAAAGGAATTCCATAATCTTGAGAAAACACATTCCAATCTTGATTAGTAGTATTTAATATTTGATTTACAGCAATAAATTGATCTGCTAAAGCATCACCAGCTTCTCCTACTACTGCTGAAGTATTATTATTACCTTCTAATAATTTTTTTACATCATTATAACCTTGTACATCATTTAATAATGTTGGATAAGTACTTGCTGCTGTATTCCACTTATCAGCAACATTACTATAAACTGAATTTAAAACATCAGGATTATTAACTAAATAAGTTTGTAAAGCTGCATCACTAAAATTTAATTCTTGTCTAATTGGTATTTGTGCTTGACCATTATTGGCTGTTGCTAAACCAGGTGAAATTATAGTAGCATCTGAATATTGTTGTCTTATTTGTTCAAGAGTTTCAGCATCAGGATTTATTATAAATTTTGTACCTGTTTCATTAGTATTAGTAAAAGATTTAGGTGAATGTTGAAAAGCTTGTTCAATAGTTTTTATCTTTGATGTATTATAATCATTTACAAGATTTTCAAAATCTTGATACTGATTAAAAATCACACCTTCAGTTCCAAATTTTCTTTGATTATCAGTTAAATCATCTGGATCAACTTCTTCTCTTTCTTGTATGAATTTTTCATCTGTAGTAGATGTAATACTAGGAATATTAATTTTATTTTCTGGTCGTGTTTCAAGAGAAGCTTGTGCTATTGAGTTCTTGAAAACCTCTAATTGCATTTTTAATTCATTTTCAAACTGTGCTTTATAATATGGATTAGCTTCATATTTTACTTCTGCATCTATATTAGCATAAGCTTGTGCTGCAGCTGATATATCTCTATTAATTCTCTGTGATCCATATGCTTTATATGCAGTGTTAAGTAAAGCATTTATATTATTTGCAGGATTTGCATTTGATACAGCTCTTTGTGTTTTACTTTGTTTAGCTTTAAAAAGTAATTCTTTTTCATACATTGCTTTTTCATAAGCATCTTCTTGAGTACTACCAGGTACTATACCATATTGTTTTTTATATGCATTCCACTCATCTGCAGATATTTCAGCATTATTTAATTCAGTATTAATTAAAGCATTCTCTAAAATTAATTGATCTTGTGTAGTTCCTAAAACTTGACTAGCCCAAGCTTTTTGTGCTTCTTCTTTACTACCAAAATTAGCTTCATTCTGTTTTAAGAAGTCTCTCATATTAACATAAGCCTCAACATTATATGCTTCTTGAACTCTTGGATCATCTAATAATGTTTCTGCAACAAAATCAGCTGCAGGATTTCTATAAGACATAGTACCATCTTTATTCATCACAGGTTGACTAAGAAGCTGTTGACCATTCTTAGTAGATATAATCCATTTACCATCAGGACTAAACTGTACATTACTAATAGACATTTCAGAATCTTTTAATGCAGTTAATCCTAATTCAATAAGATCTGCATCAGGTACAAATCTAGGATTAGACATAGCTAATCTTTCTTCAGGTTTTGCATTTTTAAAATCTTCTATTTGATATTGAATTGCCTTTACACCAGGAGACCAATACTTTTCTCTTGTAGCTCTATCATCACTATCTCTATAACTATTAGCTAGTTTCATTTGATTTTGAGCTGTAGAAGTAAAGACTAAATCTTTTAATATATCTTTATCTTCATAGAAAGGAGCAAAGACACCTTTTGCAGTTTGTACATTTTCTGCTAATGATAAGTCTAAACCAGCAACTTGTTTTAATCTAGGTGCAATTTGTTCTACATACTGATTTCTTTTATTTATATTATCTTCTGCAGTTAGATTAGAGTATAAAACTTTACCGTATAAATCATTAATAGATTTAAAATTACTACTGTATCTGTCTTGTCTAACTTTTAGTACATCATTTAAAAATTTATAGTCAGGAGTGAATGCTTCAATCTCTGGTATAAAATCTTGTACGTTAGGTAAATAAGTTGCCATATATCAAAAATACTAAAATTTATTAGGTTTGAAAAAGATATTAAATAAACTCTTTAGGTTTAATAATAGTAATATCTACGTTTCTTTTTCTTTTTCTTCTTCATTTCCTTACCTCTTTTACCTGTATCTTCACCATTAACTTGATTACCACCATAACCTCCTTGATTAATCAAAGCTGCAAGTTGATCTCTTGATGATGTTGAACTTGATTGAGGATTTGTTTTCATATATACATCTGCAAAATCTTTATAAGATAAATCTGGATCATTTACTTTTGCTTGTTTATATGCTTCATCTAAATTATCCATATAATTTGCTCCAGGTTGTGTACCAGCTATATCTTGAGTTGCACCCGTAAAATTAATAATACCCGCTTGACCTGGATTAATATTAAACTGATCATACAAAGTATTCATATTATATGTATTAGCAGCATTAGTATAAGCATTAGCTATTTGTTTATTTATCTGAGTATTTGCAGCAATCATTGCATTATCAAAGTTTTGATTAGCTGTATTAGTTTCATCTATAAATGATTTCAATGCGTTATTATTTAATACTTGTGCATTCCACCTAGCTTGAGCATTTATCTTTTCACCCTGATTAGCAGTATTAATATTGTAATCTTGAACTCTTGCTAATGTATCAGCTATCTGTGTTCCAGCTATACCTTGAGCTCTACTTAATATTGCTTGTGCTTTTTTAGGACCTGCAAAAGCCATAGCACCACGTCCAGCTAAATCAGCTTGTTCTCCAATAGCAGCAATTTCTCTAGTAGGATCTTTAAATACAAGGTCTATTTGTTCTGGATCATAAGATAATTTAATAGGATCATATCTATTGATTGCATTCTTATTAGCAATAGCTTGATTAATATTCATTTGATCCTGCATCCAAAATGGTGTATATCCATCTGTATCTACTGTTGTAATATTATCACGTTCTATTTGATCATCTATCTCTTCACCTTCCTCTGGTATTGTTTCTTCAGTAACATTAATTGCACCTCTAGTTTGACCTGCCGTTGCTGATCCTGCAAAAAAGTCTACTGCAGATACATTGGGGTTTTCCTCATCAGGATTAAAACCTTGTGGTTGTATAGGTAGATTACTTAATGCTTGACCATAAGGACTATCAGTATTTCTCTGCATATCATTATAGATATTATATGTTGTTTGATACCTACCTACTGCATCACTACCTTGTGCAACTGCAGTGGCAGGATCTAAACCTTCTGCCTCATATGCAAGTTTTGTTAAATCATCAAAACTAAACTCTCCTCTACTTGAATTTAAATTCTTTTGTATTTCTGGATCTCCAAGATACTCTTCATAAGATGAATGCTTATCTGCATTATAACCAGGTAATTTATCTAAGTGTTTTTCTATAACTTTTAGCTGTCTATTAAACCCAAAGAATTCATCTGCCCATTTATCAAAACTAGTATATGTATCTTTTATTTTTGTTCTTTCAAGATTTTCTTTAGAAATCCAACTTGGTAAAGCATTAGGATCAAGATTTATAGTATTATTATACATTTCTTCAAATGCATCTTTATACTCATCTTTAAAATTATCTATTGTTAAACTACCATTAGGATCTTTAAGAATCAATTTTCTCATTATATCTGGATCAGAACTTTCTGTTCTTTTTGTAGATCCTTCAACAACTTCCCTATCTACCTCACTTGAACCTTCATCACCTTGAAATATAGGTAAGCCATTTTCCATAGTCATTTGCATACCAGGATATGAACCACCCATCTCTACACCAAATCTACCAAATGTTGCAGGATTAGTTTGTTGTAACTCATTTATAGAATCTTCAGCTTTATCACCAGGATTAGAAAAATAATCATTTACTTTATCATATATAGATTTTCCCATTTTAATTGCATCATAAACTTTTCCAACTGCACCAGGAATAAAACTATCAGGTGCTTGCAGTTTATTTGTTCTTAAACTTTGTTCATACATGCCAGGACTAAATGCATAATTAGCTTTTTCTAATGTACTAAGACTATCATAACTAGGACCCATTGGTGCAAGTTCATATCCTTTATCTTCAGCATTACCATCTTGTGCCATATTCATCATACCTTGTGCCATACCCATCATAGGATTTTGACCTTGTGTTGCTTGTTGTGCTGCAACCATTTGTTGTGGCATTTGTTGTGCTTGTTGCATAAAGTCACGCATTGCTAAAACTTGTTCTCTTTGATCAGCTGGTAATTGATCAATCATTTTAAGTTCAGCTTGTTGTCTGTTAAGATCTTCTACTTTCATAGAAAACTCAATAGGATCTATTTCTTGTGAAACTAAATAAGGATATGATGCTAAAGGTACACCTTCTTCAAAGTCTTTTTTTCTTTCTTGTATAAATGCTAATTGAGATAACTTCATTTTATTTTTCTGAAGCATCAAATCTGCAGTCTTTTCTGTAATAGGATCAAAGAAATTTTCATCTAATAAACCTATATATTTATTTAATTGATATTTTTTAGACACAGCAGCTGGAGTCATTTTCTTTTTAGAGTTAATACCAAGTTCAGCTAGCTCACTTGTATTTAATCTCATTTTAGCAGTATCAGAATAAATAAATGATTGTTCTGGTAAACTTAAAGGAGTACCACCTTCAGTATGTCTTTTACCACTAATGTTATATAACTCCATTGAGTTATCATTATTAAGATCAGTTAATACTGTTTCTCCTTTCTCAGCTTCAAGATTAGCCATATCACGTGGAACAGGACCAATAGTATTTTTAGTTACAGAAGTTTGAACAGGCATTTGCATTCCACCCATACCAGGCATGTAATTAGAACCACCATGATAAAATGCTTTTACAACTTTACCATCTCTTACTATATATCCTTCTGGTAATTTATTTATTTTAATCTTAGCCATAATTATAATATTTCTATGTCAGCACCAGCTTTCATTAATTCTTCTAACATTGCTTCATCTATATTTACAACATCACCACCATCTTCAAATGTAACAGATGCACCTATTGTAGGTATCATACTTTTTGATGAAGGATTATACTGAGCATCTGTAAATAATCTTAAATCAGTATTATTTATTGGTATTCTTGTTTGTGCACCCAAGCCTAAGTTAAGACCTGAAGAATCACCATCTCCAAACTTATAACTAGCAGAAGGTGTAAAACTAAATTGTGATCCACTTCTACCCATGTCAAATCCTAAATTACCTCTTACTCCAACTGAACCTTTAGCATGTAGCTCAGGATCTTCTTTAAGATTAGGATTTAAATTAACACCAAGTTTACCTTTTGCAAAAAGATCTGCACTTATTCTACCTGATCTATTAAATGTATCTAATAAATTTAAATTTGCATCAGCACCTATAAATGGTATTAATGAATCTGAATCTTTTGTTACACCTAGTCTACTCATTATAGAACCCATGTCAGTGCTTGCTACTTTATTTCTTTGTTGTAATGTAAACTCATTATCTCCATCTTTGTTTTTTACATTAAAACCTATTTGCTTTCTTTGTCTATATCTACAATCACGTGGATTAGCTGCACAATATGCTTCTTGCTCTTCTGCACTCATACTTTCAAAACCTTCATCAGCAATTCTTTGTTCTGTTGTTAAAGTAGGCATTTGTGATTTCATAAGTTCTTGTGTTGCATAATCAACAAGTGATCCTTGATTAAAAGTATCATAGTAAGATTTATTATAAGACTGTTTAGGGTACTTAGATGTATAATCACCCATACTAAAGTTAGTATCACCAACATCTAATTTAGTTGCTTGTTGCGCATACATATCCATTATTGGATTTGATTCAGTACCATCTTGTGCCATTTTACTTATTGTTTTATCATCAGTTCTAAATAAACCAGTATTAACATCATAATCTCCACGGTCATCTGTAAATGTACTACCAAATATATTTTCAGCATCTGCTAATTGTAATTTTGTTTCAGCATCTGCTCTATCTCTTTGTCTGTTTTCTAATAATTTATTTAAAACTTTTGCACCTTCTACAGCAACTTTAGATCCTTTTTCAAAATTTTGAAAACCTTTACTATCTCTAAACTGATTAAATCTATTATATATTTGATCACCTAATGTATCACCATAAGATGTTTCAACTGTAGCTTGTGGTTCTTCTACAGATGGTTCTTCTACATCCTCTTCAGATTCAAACATTGACATATCCATTTCAGGTGGACCCATTTGTCCAGCATTAACAGCACTTACTCCTGTACCAGTACCTGCATCTACATCTACAGTATCTGGAATACCATCACCATCTCTATCGTTTTTACCAAAAGTTGGATCAAAAAATGAAAACTCAGTACCACTTTGAGCTTTAGCTAATTGTGTATTAGATGGAGTATTACCGTATACAATTTTAAATTTATCTCCTTTTTTAAGAAGCATCATAAAATCATATTCTTTTTTATCTGATGTAACTTTAGTACCAATCTTATCAAAACCTCTTCTTTTATATCTTAATGGTAATGATCCAGATTCGTCCACTAACTTTAATTCTCTTGGAGTAAGAAATGCAGTTTCTTCTTTTACAACATCCTCACCACCACCTTGCATTTCTACCATGTCTGCAAAATTCATAGGCATATAGTCTGTCATCATATCAGAATACATTATACCACCTCCAACTTTTTTCTTTAATTCTTTTGTAAGAAAATCTTTACCAGTTAAAAATCCACCATACCTTATATTCTCAAGTTCTTCTTCACTAGCTATTCTTGTTCTTTGTTGAATATCCATAGGATTAGCTCTATCATAAGGATTAACTGCTAAATCTGATTTTTCAGCTGTACCAACATTATATACTGTAGCTGATACTTCATTAGGATTTTCATTTTTTACACCTATATATTGTGCACCAGGTTGAGATGATTCTGCTATATCACCAGCTAAGAGAGCACCTGTTTCTGAATCATAATAAGTATTACCTTGTTCATCTACAGTTTGTGGAGAAAACAAATTAGGAGCCATTTGACTTCTTTGTTTATAAAACTCTGTTTTTAAAACATTCTCAGTTTGTTGTCTATTTAAAAGTTGTTTATTATCAAAAGGATTAATATACATAGTTTCATCCGTAGGATTAGTGTATGTAGTCTTTTGATATTTTTCAGGACTGTTATCTTGAACATAACTTGATGGATTAAATTCTTTAACAACATTCTGTGCAAAGTTTGCTACATCAAGCAAAGGACTATCCAATCCTTCATATATATTAGTAAATGCAGGACCTTCATCATTTACATTTATATCATATGCTCCTGATTCTTTTAGTTTAGCAATAGCTTGTTCTCTACTCATACCACTAGACATAAACATTTGTATTGCTTGCTCCCTTTGTTGTTTTTTACTAGGATCTACATTTTGTGTTACATCTTCAGAAACATTTTGATTAGATGTATTATCTGTTGTTGCATCTTCTGAGGTATCATCTGAAGTATCATCTGAAGTATCATTAGATTGTGCAGATGGAACAAAACTAGTACCATTCCATACAAAGTTACCTTGTTCACCTTCTTTTTGCATTTGAGTAAAACCAATTCTAGCATAATAAGCATTTATAGTTTCACCTTCATTTGGTGGTTCATTACCAACATTAGTATTAAGGTTTATACTTTCACCAGCATCTTGATATTTTATTAAACTTCCACCATCTTCAAATTCAGGAAAAGTAAAATTATCTAATGCTTTTTCATAGTCAGTATTAAATTTTTCTATATCATAAACAGAATCACTTTCTTTATTAAAGTTTTCATTTACATCTAAATTTAATATTTTATAAACATAGTTTCTACTTTCTTCAGGTACTCTTGCATCCTCTAACCAATCAAGATTATTATATATATCATTATCATCTTTAATTGTTTCTAAAAGTTTTTTAGTATTACCTACACCATAGTTATAACCTATTAAAGCTTTAGCTAATTGAACTTCTGATGTACCTTTTGCTAAATATGGTCTATCTTGTATCCAATCAAAATATTTTTTTGCTGCAGGAATAGCTTGATTAGCATCAAATACATCAAAACTTTTATCAGCATAACCTAATCTTCTTAATTCTCCTAATGTATCAGGCATAAATTGTGCTATACCTTTTGCACCTACCTCAGATTCAGCTTTAGGATTAAAGTTTGATTCAGCATATATTAACCTTTTAAATATCTCATTTAAATCATATTGTTTAGATTCTTCAACTAAAGGTTCATCATTAATCATAAATCCTTCTGTTTTATCTACAGAAACTTCTTTACCTGTTTGTGCACAAGAAGGACAGTACATACTAGGTTGATAGACATAACCACCACCTACAGGAAATATAAAGTTATCTCCTCCATGTTTATAAACTTCTAAAGTTTTGTTATTTGATTTCAAATTCATAATGTTTAGAGTACAATTATAATATACTAAATAAATATGAGACTATCTAATATATCCTAGTTCTTTAAGATATTGTTTACCTGCACTAGATATATTCTCTCCTCCTTTAAATTTCTTAATTAGTTCTAAAGTTTTTTTATTTTTATTTTTTCTTAATTCAACACCAACTTTTTTCTCAGCTAATTTGTTATCTATTTTTCTAAATATTTGAAATGGTGGTTTTTCTTTACCTTGCTCATCCTTATAGATATTAACTTTAGTTAAAGGATTATTTTCATCAGGATCACTTATATACATTTCATCTCCTACATATACACCTATATGAAAAGGATAATCACCCATTGCTTCTATCTCAACATCATTAAGAAGTGTTTCTATTGTAAAAGCATCTGTAGCTGGAAAATAATATTGTAATATATCTCCTCTTTGTAAATCATTAGGATCTTCTATAAGTTCATATCCATAACTTTTATAATTTTCAAAAAAAGTTCTATTATCATATACATCATCAGGGATATTTGATTCTATATTAGCTTCTTTATATATATCCTTAACAGCTTCAACACAAGTATTATCAAAGTAACAATTTGTTGCAGGAAATAATGTACTAAGCAGTCTTTCTTTTTTACCAGCAGGACCTCTAGTTATATCAGTTTTTTCTTCATATAATTTTTCTGCAGCATCAGCAATTTGTTCACCAGTAAGATTTATTTTAAGTTTTCTATTGACACCTGTAGGGAAACCATCATAAAACTTTTTTAAATCTTCATTAGAACCTGGATACATTTCAGGTACACCAATTACTTTAAGCGTGTTAACATACTCAATAACTTCTGGATTTGTTACTTTACCTTCAACTATATCTTGTTCTAATTTTGAAGCATCTGCATAACTAGAAAGTATTTCTTTTGCTTCATTAGACATTTGGCTTGTTGTTTCACTTCCAAATTGTTTTATAGAACCATCTGGATTTTTTAAATATACATTTTCTGAAGCATCTGTATCAGTTTGCACATATCCATCTGGCATAAGATTATTATCTGAAAGAAAAGTTAATATATTAGTTTTCTTCTCAGGACTCATATCTGTTGAACCTATAACTGATCCAATAAGATTATTAATTACATCTTCTCCACTTTCTTGTAGAGTTGCTAAGATAGGTCTATCATCTTCAAGTAATGTACTAGCTTCATGACCTACTCCAAGAAGATTTGAACCAAGAAATCCTGCAAGTTTATCTACTCCTATTTTATCTAAAAATCCACCTACTTTAGGAATATCTTTTATTTTATTTTGTATTTCTTCAGCAGCAAATCTACCTGCCATAGAATGTCTTAAATTATCAATATTTGCTAATTCCTCTTCACTATCAGAAAAATCTTTTGCTCTTTGACCTGGATTATTTAAATAAGTACCAATGTTATCTTGTAAATCTGATAATTTTCTAGATAAATATGATATAGTATTTTCTTCTTCAGATAACTCTTCACCAACTTGTGCTAATGGAACTTCAAAAACAGAATTACCAGGAAAAATATAATTAGCACCTGGCATCATTATTTCACTATTACCTAAATTATCTATACCCAATACAGAGAAATCAACATCCTCCATAGTTATATTACCAGTAGGTATAATATTAAAATCATTATTTACATCAGGACTATCAGACTTATATCCTTGCATACTTATAGAACCTTCTATTATGCTCACCTGTTCATTTGGTCCACCTGGTAAACCTTTACGTGTCTTTTTGTAAAATGATTTTTTCATTACCTAAATGATAAATTTAATTTAGTATTACTTATTTTTAATAACATCTTAGTATTACGTGAAAGAATTCTCCTAAATATAATATTATTTTGATAGTGTCTAAACTTCTTATGTTCTAATTCAAGTTTATTATAATCTAAATTAGCAGTATTAAGATCTTTAATGTAACCATTTAGTCTTGTTATAAATATTGAATTTTCTGCATTTGTAAATTCACCTCTATCTCTTGTTATATCCCAGAACTGATTAAATCTATACTTTTGTTCTTCTTTAGAATATAAGATTTGTATATCAGCAAAACCAATAATAGGATATGAAGTTAATAAAGGTGCATTATTTTTAGGAGATATATTAAGTTTTAATAAACCTGATACCTGCTCTGAGTTATATATAATAGCTTCATCAAAATTAAAATCTAATTTATGGAATCTATCAGAACCATTATATGGATCAGATGGATGAAAGTTCTTATATACATATGATTCTAATTCATACTCTATACTTCTAATTGTATTTACATTAACACCTGTAGACTCTATCAAATCTATTTCCCAAGGATAATCTTCACCATAATAGTTTACAAATAAATCATTTCTATCATTATGTTTCCAAATACCTGTAGATAAACCTGCTTCTAGAGGAATAATATCACTTGGGTCATTAATATTTCTACATGCAGGTGTACCATCTACTAAAGATATTGGAGTATAACCTGGTGGACATTCCCAAATATCACCTTCTATTATACTAGGTGGTGCTAGTCTATCACCTTCTTTTGTAGTTAAAAAATGATCAATACTATTAAATGTTAAATCAGGATGCCAATCATGGAATGATACCCAAGATTTAGTTTTAGGATCAAAACTTACTGTCCATGATACATCATCAAAATAATTACTATCAGTTAAATCTATTGATACAAGTTGATCAACTTTATCTGGGTCTACTGTTTCTATATATTCACATATAGTATCACCACTTGGTAATGTAACAAGTGTTCCACCATCACCACAAACTAATTCAAAACTTTCAACTATCCTTTGACAATCAGGGCATGCTTCTGAAAAAGGTGGTGTAGTTACAGCAGCATATCCTGGTGGACAAACAAACTGTGCTGCACCTTGATATGCTTGACCTGTATCACTTCTAAATAATACATTTAAATCAGCTATAGAATTAGAATTTATCAAATCTTGTTCTGTATTATTAAATAGAGCACATGCAAAAGCACCAGGAGCAGTATTATCCTGAACAAAAGTTCTAATTTTAGTACAACCTTTAGGTAAATTAATTCTATATATAAAAGCTCTTTCATATGGAACACTATCATTACCATATTGCATTGTGTAATTAGAACACCCACCATCAGGACATATAGCATCTAAGTTATTTTGAATATAACCAGCAGCATCAAACATTGTTCCTGCACCTGTAGCTCCATTTGGATCAACATTTACAACAGTACTAAAACCAGCACCATTAATATCTGTTTGTAAAGTAAAACTATTATCTCCAGCTAAAAGAACATATAAAGGCAAAGTTCCTGGAAAATTAGGATCTGTATTAAAATTTGTTTCATTACCATCTATAGTAACTGCAAAATCATATTGTAAAAGACCAACAGGGTTTCCTGCATTATCATTAGCCCATCTAGATAACTGATTTACAATACCAGTTTGACCACCAGGTACAAGCATATCAACCCACCATCCATTTCCATATCCTGATGGTGATGCAGTACATGATTGATGATTAGTACTATTAGAACCATTAATCATTTTTACAAAAGTACTGTTTGTAGTAACAGCACCATTGTTATCAATAGGTACACCATTTGCATTATATTGATTAATAATTAATGGACAATCTTTTCCGTATCTCCAAACTTGAGCTAAATTTGTTATAAGAGGAGTACCTGTTTGTTGAGCTAATACAACTTCTGTATCTAATACTTGTACACTAAATGCTTCATCTAGTAAAGTTTTTTCACAAAGACCTGTTGCATTATTAAGAGTATAACCATCAGGACATTCAACTACCTGTGCTGCTCCATCACATTCTGTTATATTATATACAAAACCTTCTTCTGGATCAAACTCAATACAATCTACAAGATTTGATTTTGGTATATAATCTTTTTTACAGAAGTAAACAATATCATTATTAATATCATAAACAGTTTGACAACCTGCTGCATTAACTGGGTTATCACTATACTCTGGATAATCTTCTATACCAGGGAATGCTTGTAATAATTTAGATGGTAAATACTTATTGAACCAGTTCTTCATTCCAAAGTTTGCAATGTTAACTAAACCTCTACCATCATATTGGAATATCTTACCTTGCTCTTGTGATATATAGAATACACCACTAGGAGTATTAAGAACACTTCTTGAACTTTCACAAGATCCATATTCATGTGATACATCAGAGTTAACAACATTCTTTAAGTTTTTCATGTTGAATAACTCTCCATCACCAAGTGTAATCTTTGTACCTAAATCAGTTGTAACTAAATCAACACCTCTAAACTGCATTGGTGATAATCTAGGAAATAAAATTAATGCACCATATTCAGAAATAGGTTTGATAGTATTTACTCTATCTTTAAAGTCATTGTAGTTTAACGGTAAGAAAACTCTCCAGAAATCTCTTTTAGATTCTTTCTGTGCTTGTAAAGAATAGATAAGTCTTTTAGGATAATATGTATAACAAGTTTCTGCTACTTCAGGACTATAGTCACGTGGTTGTATTTCACCAAAAGAAATTAGTTTAGTAAAGAATCTGTCAATACTTAATGATGGATCATACTTATAGAAGTTACCCATCTTTATTATATCAGCATGAAATAGTTGTTTTACATCTGTATATGTAGCATAATCATAAAATCTTTTTTCTGGTGGATCTTCATAATCTCTATAATCAAGATTCATACTAGACTCTACAAAGAAATCATTTATACCACTACAATGTGTATACATATACGCATTACCTAATACAAATAAACCTCCTGGTACGTTTCCACTAGCAGGAACATTTTGCTGACCTTGAAAACCAAAATTTCCTCCTTGACTTGGTCCTTGTTGACCACCTATATCACCACCAAAACCTGAAGCACCACCAACAATAAATGTTGAAGCAGGATCTCTATCTAAATGCCAATAATCATTAGGTAATGCAGTAGAAAAATTAAAGTTAAGATTCATAAGAGGTTTAACCATTTCATCTAACCTATACTTATTTGTATCCATCCAGAATCTAGGAAAAGGTATGTTACTCTTTAATCTATAATCATAACCTATCATATCTGGCTCTCCTTTTAAGAAGTCATACCAGAAAGGCATAATAGATTTTTCAGTATATCTATTTATATAAGTATCACCACCAAATAATACTCCTGTAGTAAACTCAGTTAAAGTACTTACAGTAGTCATATCTATAGGTTGAAATACACCATTCTCATCTCTGTAAAATTGATCTCTAAAATGATGCACACAACCTTTGATAGGTAATTGTCTTATTGAATCTAATTGACCATATTGATTATCAAAGTTTACTTTTAATGCAGCATAATTAGTTGAAATAGGACTCTGCACTGGTGTACTAGGATTAGACCAACCTCCAAAATTTCCTATTATAAACTTAGAACCATCAGCTCCTACAGCTGGATTAGAAGTTACAGAATTTTGTGTAATTAATGCAACTGTAGCTGGTCTAAATAAATTTTGATATGTTACCGTATTATTAGTAGTTGGATCAAATAAAGATGAAATACTATTCTTAATATATCTTGATGCATCTACATTATATCTTACTGTATTTGTTACAGCTCCTCCACTATCTACTGCAGGATTATAAGTATTAAAAGCTCTATAGAAACCATGAGAGTTATATTTATAAGCATATACTCTAGGTTTACTTAAGTTATAAATAAGATCAACAATCTCTTGACCACCAGTAGCTGTATAATTTAAAAATGTATATAAACCTGATATAATTTGAAATAAATTCGGCATTGATCCAAATCTACTTCCTGTTAATTCTACAGTAGAGCTTGGACCTAATGCACCTGGAACTGCAGCCCAAGAACCATTTGCAGATGCAGACCATGTTGGATATGCAATATCAAATGCTGCACCATCACCACCCAATGGAGCAACAAGACTTAAACCAGATCTAAGTGTAGTAGTAGCACCACTTTCAGCAGTATCCGCTGTTGCTGCAAGTGCTGCATTAGCAGCAATTCCTGGTGCTGCACCTAATGGTGGTCCAACAGCAGCAGGATTAAAAGGAGTTTCACCTCCAGCTACACTTGTATTAATATTACTAGGTATAGTTGCTATTGGAGCAATAACACCTGTACCCACAACTAAAGCACCACCTCCACCATTTGGTCCTTGAATTGGATTATTGATTGCACCACCTCTTACACCACGTGCACCTATAGATAATATTTTACCACCATCAATTTTTCTAGTTGTTGATCCACGCATAGAATGAAATGCATATCCTACACCTATAAATAGTGCAACTAATGCTGCAATGTTTCTTAGTAAGATGTGTCCTGGATGTTCTTCTGAAGGTATAAACTGTCCACTTGAAGTTCCTGAAATATTACCATATATTTTAACTTCTGAAGGATTTAAATAAATATCATTAAACATTGTTTCAGGAGAATGAAATGTATGATACCTAGCTGTTTGATTTATAGTCAAACCTGGTGTTGTATTAAAATCTGGAAGCCCAGCAGCAGTATTTCCTGGAAATCCTGTTGGTCCAACTTGACCTAAAAAGTTTGTTGCAGCAGCTCCTGATGTAAGATAAGGATCTACCTGTCTATCATTATAAGGATAATTAGGTAATACATTTATAGTAGAACCCTCAGATCCACCACCATCTTGAGGTGTGTAGCCTATGGTATCTTTCATAATACCTTTAGCAATAATAGATTTATTACCTTCTCTTGATCCTGTTAAAATTTCATAACCTACTATATTTGGTATAAGATTATCATCATTATCTCTTGGCCAAGCAATGTCCATAAATCTAACTCCTAGTATATTTATAGACCTACCATTAGGTGTTGATAGCTGTGTTGATGGATCTATGCTTTCATCTGGAAACTTATGATGTCTAATAGGTTTACCACATAAATCAAAATCATCTATACCAACATTAGAGTTCCATCTTTCTGGATCTTGTGGATATAGTTCTGTAGATTCCCAATATCCCATATGACCACGTCCCACTATAACTCCTCCATCATCTATGCTTGCTTGAGCTTGTGGATCTTGTGGAAGTGAGCCTACATTAAATGCATCAGCTGTATTATATACTTTAAATAATTGATCAGTTGTATCTAAAGCATTTATATCACCACCTATAACAGTATCAAAAGTTGGTGCTCCCAATGGATTATTATTAAATCCAACTAATGCTTCATTTCTTCTACCTGGTATATGATATGATGCAGATCTTTCTCCTGTGTTATATATAAATCTTATAAAGAATGCATAAACCTCATCTCTCATAAATGTAGGTTTATTACCACCTTTTTTATAATAGTCTGCTGGATATTGAACAGAAACCCAGTGAGTATGTATTCTATTAGCAAGAGGTTGATAATTAAAATCAAACTGTTCTGTAGGTTCAGATCTAATTAAATAATCATTTACTACAAACATTCTGCTAGACTTTTCATAAGCAGGATTTCTAGCAGGAAGATCTCCTAAATTAACAGCTTGTAATTTTTGATTTATAAAGTCAACTTTAATAATCATAGGTAAACTGGTATCACCAATACTATAATAACCTAAACGTCTTGCTGACGTTTCCATATTTACATTGCTTACTATAACAACTTCAAAAAAATCAAATTCAGAATCTAAATTACTTACATCTATAATTAAAGAACTACTTGTATCTTCATGTGTCCATAATGACTGCACATTAGATATACCATAGTAATCACCAATCTTTTGGTCATTTACTGTATATGCAATAAAAACTTGATATGAACCATTTCTCAATGAACCAGCTTCTGGAGCTTTACTTAACTTAACACAAGGAGTATCAATAAGTGGAGCTAATCTAATTCTTTCACAATCTAATTGTAAAGGTCTTATAGGAGCATATTCTACACATGGATCACCTGGCGCAGAAACAATTTGTTGTATGTATGGAATATTATCTAAATTAATTGTACGTGATGGATTTAAACCATCATCAAAATATATTTGCCAAGAGCAATCATAATTTTCTTTTGCAGCTCCTGTAATTAAATACTCTGTACTAAAACCTAAACATGAATCTACTATTATACTTTCATAAGTACATTCACTTTCATTAAATCTACCTATATGAGATAAGAGTCCATCTACACTAAATACCACCCATTCATCACCATATAAATGTATTGCACCTATAATAATACCTGGTACATCAGCACACTTATAGTTAGCAGGCTCATTACCTACTGTACCTATATTACCTTCAGAAGAATGATTAACAAGATTTATAGCATGATTCCAGGTTTGTTTATTATGATAAAGACCATCAGTATCTTTTATCATACCTTTAGTTACCATAGATGATTCAACAGAAGATGTATTCTGCTGTTTTGCTGCTCCTGGTGTAGATTGTTTAGCTTTTCTTTTCTTAGCCATAATTTAGATACTAATAAATATTTACAGGTGGTTTACTTCTAAACATATCATAATACTTATTATATTCTGCTCTTCTACTAACTTCATAGAACTTTCTCATTTCTTCAAAGTTTGGAGTATTAACAAAACCTAAAGCATTGTTTCTAGAAGCTCTTAATCTTCCTTCTATTAATCCTAATTGTTGGGATACATTCTCACCAGCAAATAACATATTTTCTAATATCCTTTGTTTAAGAGCATACTCATAATATTCATTACAGTAAGGATGATCTAATACTAATAAATCACCAGCAGAATCTTCCATAGTAGCTTGATAACTTATATATACTTTACCTGTTGTAAAAGTAGTTAATAAGTATCCATCTTTTATCTCAGCTTGATTATGAGATGTTGTATTTAAATTAGGACAATCACAATCAACATGACTTGTTTCTGTAATGCGTAAAGGATAAAATCTTGTATATGTTCTATATTCAGTAGGACTATATTTTTGTACAACCATATATTCTGATTTATATGTTACACGTCCTTTACGGTCTTCTTCAGGACAAGTTTTTATTGTACATACATCTTTACATTCTGGATCTTCACATGGTCCTTGTTCTCCTGGTGCAGGAGTATACTTAGGTTGAGTAGTATCTATATGTGTTCCACTAGGAAAGGCTTGAGATACTTGATAATCATCACAAACAAAAGCATAATTTAATGTATAAAAATCTGAAGGTAATTGACCTTTACCATGTTCAACATCTACTATTACTTCTTTAGTTCTATTTATTCTTAATCCTAAATCATAGTTAACCCTTATAGCTACCTTTATTAACTGTTGAGGTTCTATCATACCTTCTAAAGCATATGATTGAAAATCAATAGTTACATCTTCTAAAAGTTGATCAAATGTTTTATATTTATGTGATACACTCATTATCTATGGGGATTTAATTTATTATCAGAATCTTCAGATGGTATTTGTAATGTATTTAAAATTACTTGTAGAACTTGTTGTTCTATTTCTGCAAATAAAAATTCAGGTACATTAAAAGGTTGTTCACGTCTAGGAAGACAATCATCAGATTTATCACATGTATAGGTAGAAATATCTTCTTGAAATACTCCTTCTAATTTAATTGCATCCCATTCTACATTAGGTAAATATATATGACCATTAAGAAACCAATAGTATTTATTATTATTATATCTAAAAGATGTGCTTTTTGTCATTGACGCATAAGTACCAGGATAGGTAGGTTGAACTTCTATAGATCCATCTAATGAACTTATAGTTCTAATTAATGGTCCCCAATAACCTTCAAAGAATGTAGGTAACTTATGTTTTGTTCTTTTGATTGTAACACCACTTCTAATACCACTGCACTCTGCTTCTACCTTATCTACATCAATTAATTCAAGAAGAGGTAGTGTTTCCCAAACACTATTAAACTTAATTAATTTGTTTGCATTATCTTGTCTTCTCATCAACAATTGAGCAAACTTTAAAAGTAAACTGTAAATATATCTATCTGTTACAAAAGCATCTTGAACCTCTGCTTTTACTTGACCTCTTACTCTAGAAATAACATCACCTATTTTTGTCATTGTTTTGTTTTTTATACATGTCTGCTACCCTCAGTTTATTTTTCATTACAATATACTTCTTCCAATTCTTAGGATAAAGTTTTGCAACTGCTCTTTTAAACTGTCTTATGGCAACAAACTGCCAAAGTTCTCTATTTTTAAAACGGTACTTAGTAGAGTAGTTAGTATAAAAAATCTTTCCAATGTTTCCATCTGTATCCCAATTTTTGTTCTGTATAACCTTACCATACTTTTTAGATAAAGCATAATCAGTGTTTACACTTTTTGGAGATGGACATGTTCCTATAAATAAATAACCTAATGAATCAGGCAATTGAACTCCATTTCTATTTTTTATTACATTCTCCCACACTTTCCCATTAAAACATTTTATAATGTTCTTTAACTTAGTATTATCAATATCAGAATATATAGGATATTTATCCTTAAATTCTTCTATCAAACTATTATTTAATAATCCAAATACCTTTTCTCTATATCTAGGTTTATTTAAGTTAGGTATTTTAAAATTATTAATCATACTTAGTATACATTATAATTTACAAAAAATATAGGAGTAATAAAAATTATTCATGGTTATTCAGGAGAGTAAGTTAATTCACATATTTCACCTTTATCTGGAGAATGTAAAGATAAAAGTCCTGATCTTCTTGATCCTACAAACTTATTATGATAATGATAATAATCTGTTCTAGATAAACTAGGTAAGATTTTCATCATAAATCCTAAGTTATCATGTTGTGTAACATATTCAATTTTCTTTTTATGATGCAAGTGACCAGTATGTAATATTCTAAACATTGTATCACCCCATTGTTTAGGAAACTCTATAGAATATAATAGTAAAGAATTTTTAGTATTTACATCACCATGTTCAAAAGCAAAAAAGTTATCTCCATATGTATGCACTTTTCTTTCTAAATAAACTACATCCCAAAGAATGTTTGAATCATCAAAACATTTAGACAATGCATGAGCTAAATGAAAAGAAGATAATCTATCATGATTACCTGGAATATATATAACTTGCAACTCATCACAATATTGTTTTAAATAATTAATGCTCCAATGTAAAGCATCAAATGCTTGTACATAAGCTTGAGTAGCTGTCATACAATTATCTAAAGGAGTACCTGATGTAGTAGTACCACTCCACGTATCCATATTTATTAGATCACCACCAACCACATAAAATAATTTTTCTAAGTGATGTGAGTTTGTTGCTCTATCTATTAAATCTATAATAGTTTCTTCAAAGTCTTTATCTATAGTTTCATTACCCTCTTTACCAAAATGTATATCTTGTAAAGACAAAACTCCAGCTGTTTTAGTTTTGCCTGGAGTTTTTATTCTTTTTGGTGCCTTAAAAGTTTTAGGTTTAAAATTCTTTAAAAGCTCTTCAATATTACCTACCTCATCTGCTTTTAATTTTGTAACCATTGCAGATACTCTCCAATGATCTCCCATTTGTTTATTCCAATAACTTGAAAGTTTCCATTGAGTTGTATCTATCTTTAATAGATCTATTATTTCTTCAGGAGTTTTTGGTTCAGATGAACATACTGCTTCTAACTTTGCTTCTCCTTTTTCTAAATTATATTCATATGAAGAGTTTCCTCCTTCTACTGTATCAGTAGATTTAATCCATGACTTTAACTTTTCATAATCATCTACTGTCATACCAAGCTTTTCAGCTGAATACTCAGAAGATTTCTTCCATTTAAATGATTGTTTAACTCTATCTATAAGTGAGTCCATAATAAATTTTATTTAAAAATTGTGAGCAATATACATAAAAAAAAGAAAAGGTCCTAATTAAAGGACCCTTTCCCACCAAAAGAGTAATGTAAAACCAACAAAATCACTACTACTTTAATTCTTTGTTCTAGCAAAAATTGTAACTGAATCAGCAGGGTTTGCTGAAATAGTTGTTATTTTTACTCTATAAGTTGTATTACTTTTTAAACCTGAAATACTAAAAGATGAAACATTTGATTTTAAATTTTCTGCACCAGGTGGCACTGTAAATGTAGGATTACTTTTACCAGTGCTTCTACCTCTACCTGCTTCTGCATATTGTACTTTTACACCATTAGCTGTTTGAGGAACACCAGACCATCTTACTTCAACACTTGATCTTGTTGAATTTCCAGATTGCACATATTGTACTGCATTTTCTGCTGTACGTGAATCTCTAGAATATAAAGCCATTTTTTGTAATATAGTTCCCATTCTTTCACCATTAGCAATAGTCATTCTACCAGCTGCTTGTGAACCTACTTCAAATGAATCACCACATTCAACAACACAATCACTACAAATAGTTTCTGAACATACTTCTTTACCTCCATCATTTGTACAAGAAGAATATACACATGGTGTAGATAAACCTATATCTTTACATCCACATGAAACTTTACTACAATTACTTGAATTACAATTACAACTCATCTTATTTTTTATTTAACATTAACATGATGCACTATTTATCCAGTGTGGATATGTTCTCTTATACTGTGCTACAGTACTTGATACTGAATCTGCATAATATTGTCCATCAACTAATTCATATCTCCAATCTTGATTTTCATAAGCAGTCTGTGCTGTACTAGCTGAATTATCTCCATAAGCTCTAAAGTTTGCATCAAATAGTGTACCACTTCCATTAAATATAATAGTTGATCCAGATCCTTTAGCACTACATGCTGCAGAAGAAGATGCACCTGAACCAAATGTACTTGATCCCATTCTACTTGCTGTTTGTTGAGTAGGTAATGTATAAGTAGGATTATATAATGCAATAGACTTTTGAAGAACTTTTCTAGTTATTTCTTTATCTAATGGGAAATGACCATCAACAAATGGTATAGTAGAAATCTTTTGATTTACTAATCCTTCAATAGTTAATGAACCACTTACTGTTGTTGCTGAAACTCCTTCATATGGATTTGTACCTGTCATAGCAGCTTCAGTAATAATAGAACTACTAAGTCCCATTGTTCCGTATTTAAGTGCTGCATATTGAGTTGCTGTCATTGCATCAGCTTGTACAGCCATTAAAACTTGTTTTAATAATCCTTTAGTAACACCATCAGATCCGTCATGACTACCTGCTATAACTGGTATTACATACATACCATCTAATTTAAATTTAGGTGTACTTGCAGTAACATTATCTACACCAAACTGTGATTGTTGTAAACCATTTAATACATCATTCATTTCAGTATAGTGTAGTTTATATGCAGTATTAGCTGTTAAAGAAGCAGCACCTGTTGCATTTCCATAACCATCAGTACCATTAGCTTTACCTCCAAAATAAAATACAAGAACATTTGATGGTAAAGATACACTTCCACTTTGCCACCAAGAATTTGATGATGGTGTAAGTGTTGCTGATGACCAACTTCCACTAGTTGCTAAAGTTGTAGCACTAAATTGTGAATATGTACCACCACTTGCACCAGCACTTCCTTTTGTTGCTATAGATGTGAGACATCTTAAATACCCATCAGGAGTACTTGTAGCACCAGCACCACCAAATGTAGCTACAGGTAATACATATAGTTGACCTAACCAACCTGGAGCTTGTGCTTCAATTTCATCTTCAAGTGTAGTAAACATAGTTTTTATCTTAGCACCTTCTGTGTCAGAAATAGAAGTACTATCAATAAATACTACAATATCAGTATAAACATTTTGAATTGGTAATGCTCTAAATAATGTTGAAATAGATGTATCTGTTAAAGTAGTACCATCTGCTCTTGTTATTGTACCTGTTGTAGTATATGTATCTATAAATTTAAATCCAGATCCAGACTGATACGTAAAGTCTTGTGTATCTATCTTTCTAGGATTAGTTGTAAATGTAACAGTACCTGTAGATGCTGAAGTATTAGAATACGTATAAAAAGACATATTAGTTTCTGCAGCTATAATATTTTGTTGTGCATTGACTGTTTTAGTATATCTATTTGTACCATCTGTATTTAATTCTGATACTTCTACAAAACTTGCAAACTTATCATTTTGCTCTATTGCAAATGGTTCTTCACAAGAAAATACAACTTTATTTATTGTAGCAGCAGTATCAAAATCTGTATCATAATCAGCATATACATATCTTGTAATACTTTGTGGAGAAACAATTCTATCTACATATCTCCAACCATCATTCATAACAGGTGTTCCTGTAACAGTATAAGTAGTACTATTTGTTACAAGTGAAGCATCTGGATCATTTACAGATACTGGTAAACCTGGTGATACAGAAACTTTTGGAGTTCCTGAAACAGGTATAAAGAATGGAGATAGACTTTGTACAAATGAACTAGCAAACTGAACAGATGCAGAAACAATCTGTGTGTCTGTAGGTGATGTTTCTACTGGAGCACACGCAGCAACAAAATATGGATTAGTTACTGATCCACTACTTAATGTTTCTGAAACAATTAGTGGAACTATTTGTCTTGTTATATCAATAGATCCTGAAGCAGGATTAGTAGCAGAGTTAAAGCTAGCTGCTGCTACACTAATATTTGCACATGTAATACCTGTTGTAGTTACTTGACTTGTACTAGATAAATATTCTTGTGAAGCAACACCTTTAGGTAAAACATATACATTAATAGTAAATGTAGAACCTGGTGTTAATGTTCCACCAATTGTTTGTGCAGTAAATGAAACACTAGGTGGAGTATATAATTTATTAAAGTGAGTTGATCCTGCAGAATTAATCATTTCTATTCTTACACTATCAGAAGAACTTAAATTACTTGCATCCAATGTAGCAGTAATACTTGTTGTACCAGGTGTAAATGAAATAGAAGGTTTAGGTTGTGTAGCAGTAATTATTCTATTTACTATTCTTTCACATTGTGAACCTGCAGAATTACTAAAACAGAAAGGAACCTCTACATCATAACTACTTGATGAAGCATTTAAACCTGATATAGAAACATTAGTTCCTGTTGAACTAGATATAAAAGAACTAATTATAACATTACTTTCAATACTATTTCTATTGTCATCTGTAATTTTAATACGTGCTCCTGTAGGATTACAATCATTAAATCCAGCTGGTAATATTGAATTATTAAATTTTAAATTTATATCTGTAATAGCACCAACAGATCCAACTGTTGTAGCAATAACATCATAGATAATACCTGAACATGTAGTTGGAGTTGTAGTGTCAATTAAACTATCAAGAGCATTACGCATATCATTTACAGTTAACCATAAGTTTTGAAATGACTGTGCAAGATTTGAAGGATTTGTTACCCAACCAGTAACACCATTCATGTTACCATCACCATTAAGAGTTTTCTTTTGATTTAAACCTGACTCCTGATAACCAATACCAGTTACAATTTGAGGTGCTGTACCTGTTGCATTTAATAATTCACCAAATGCTGATTCAGTATTTTTTAATACTATATCTACATTTTGAGGTCTACCAGGTGTACCTACAGTTGTAGGAACTACTTGTGGTAATGATTGTTTATCACTAAAAGATTTTATATTTCTTTCATTAGTTCTTATACGTCTTTCATGATCATCTAATTGGATTCTGTGAACACCGTGCGTACTAACCATAGTACAGAAAAGATTTTGCACAGCATCTATCCAAGAAGTAAAGGTCATTGATGAACCACCTTGTACATCACCATTAAGTTGATTCTCACTTAATACCTGTACAAAACATGCTTCTAGTCCTATACTACATTCAAGAACTTCTTTACAATCTGTTACTGCACTACCATCACCATTACCACCTTCTTGTAATTCATCACATAATGCAGTAATCATTACTTGTAGTAATTCTCCTAATGTTTGAGGATTACCATAACCTTGTTCTCTAAGACAATCATAATTTAAAGTAGTAACATCTTGACTAAGTATATTAATATCTATATTAGCATCAGTAGTAAGTTTGCAAAGTTTTTCACCTAATGCAGCTACCACAGTGCTAACAGTATCACCATTACAAATACTCAAACAAGAAATATCTGGTCCTTGCCATACTATGCAATTACTAGAAATCTCATCACATCCGTGTGCAGAACTTGAATTATAATTTGGTCTCATATCTTTTTATAGATTTATCATTGTATATAACCTACATATTAATATACAAAATATTATTTAATTTATTTATTTTATTTTTTATTATCATCATGGAGTAGTAAATGTAATTGTTAACTGTGAATCTCCAGATTCTGATCCTGCAGCTGCTCCATTATTTTGTAAAACAACTTCATATGTTTGTCCTGAAACAAATCCGTATACTGGCAATGTACCTGAAATAACAGTTTCTTGAACATCTTGTGGTGCTCCACCTATTTGACTAGAATCATAAAATTGACCAGGTGTTGTTAAATTTGTTATAGAAACAACAGATATTTTATGCATTTCAATTGTATTAACACCAGCATACCAAGGTATGTAATCATAAAATTGACCAAATCTAATCTCATATATACCATTATAAATTTGCCCTTCATAAGTATATTCAACTGAAGTTTCACCACACCATATTACAGGATTAATTTCCCATTTATATCTTATAGTTGCTTCACCATTAGGACCAGATGCAGTAACTCCATAAGTTAACTGATCAGTACTCACATTTGAAGTAATTGAATATCCAAGATTATCACAAGGATTAGGAGCATCTTCATCTGTTAATGTAACAATTGTAGTTGCAGTACAATTATAATTTGTATCTGTTACTGTAGCAGTATATGTACCTTGTCCTAATGCAAATGGATTTGCAACAATTCCAAATGAATCAGTTACAACTAAATTATAACTACTACTACCATTAACACCAGTTGCTTGTATTACACCATCAGTAGCACCAGAATATGTAGGGTTACTTTGGAAAATTATTTGTATGTCAAATTGAGAACAATAAGTACAACTACCATCATCTTGTGTAGCTGCTGGATTGTAATTATCTGCTCCTGGGTCTGTACAACCTGATACCGTAGCATCACATGTAATTGTAACTTCTTGTGTAGCAACACAACCATTATTTACATCTGTTACTTCAACAACATATGTACCAGGAGCTAAACCAAATGGATTCTGTGGTACATTTGCAAGATTATAAACATTAATTGAATAGTTTGCTGAACCACCTGTACCTGTTGCTTGAACAGTACCATCACTAGAAGAACATGTTGATGCAGCAGTAATACCTAAAATTACTATATCAAAATTATCACAGAAACTACAAGATCCATCATCTACTGTTGCAGCTGGGTTATAATTGTCAGCTTGTGGATCAGTACATCCTGAAATAATACAGCTACCATCATCTTGACATGCAGTTGCATCATAATTATCTGCAGCAGGATTTGTACAACCTTTAATATAACAACAAGACCCATCATCATAAGTTGCAGATGGATTATAGTTAAAAGATTCAGGATCCATGCATCCACCTACATCAATACCATCATCTATAGTTATATCACGTGTAGTAACACATCCGTTATATCTGTTTGAATTTGTAGTAATTCTTAACTGATAATCTCCAGCAGCAAGATTAGAATATAATATTTCTGTAGTTCCTAATCCTTCTATAGTTGGTACTGATCCGCCTTCTAAAACAATAAGTTCAATGTTATAATGTCCAGGTTGTCCTTCAGTTAATGTTATGGTACCATTAGCAATAGTTTCATTACTACTAACATCTACACCTAAAACATTAACATAAATCTTACCATTAGGTGCATCAGCAGAACCAGTATCTGGAACAAAACTAATAGTAGGTTCGTAAGCAATACATAATATACAACTGCCATCATCAACAGTAGCAGTAGGATCATAGTTAGCAGCTTCTGGATTTGTACATCCTGATACAACAGGAATTTCACATTCATCAATAATTGGTGGTTCACATTGTATTTCACAAGGATCGTTTACAGTAACTTGAATTAATGTAGATCTACAATTACCAACAACTTGCCAACAATGTTCTAATCCAAATGTTTGAATATAATCAGATGGCTTACTATAACCATCTAAAAATATTGTAAAATTAAGTAGACCATTTTCATCTGTATATCCTATATTACCAGCATTATTAATAACTTCATATCCTTGTACTGGTGTACCATTTTGTGTTACAACTTGTACAGTAACACATTCATAGTTTACTGATTCTATATTTGTTTCTGGATTAAATTTAGGATTACAACTTCCTTTTGCATTTTTAAGACAATCTAAATTAACCCATTCTGGAGCACCTTGAGGCCCTCCTGTATAATGAATGGTATTATATGTTACTGAATCATATACTTTTTCTTCTTTATCATCCCAAGCACATAATTCTTTTTTAATTGTTTTTTTATCAATTGTGTTATGACATATATTTGTCATACCATATCTCATAGATGCCATTGTTTGATAAACATCAGTACTAAACTTACATTCAGTATCTATCCTTTTTATTTCATCATCTGATAACTCTATTGGATCAATTGTACCTGTTCCACCAGTTGTTTCATATTGACAACTGCCATCATCTGTGTTAGCAAATGAATCATAGTTATTAGATGTAGGATCAGTACAACCATATCTTTTTGGAATACAAGAACCATTGTCTACACTAGCATTGGGATTATAATTAAATGCATCAGGATCTGTACATCCTTCAATATCATATTGACAAGAGCCGTCCTCTATGTTAGCATTTGGATTAAAATTTGTTGCACTAGGGTCCATGCAACCATATATATCAACTGGTTGATTATTTGGATCTACTCCTGCAAAAAATTCATATTGAGTAAAACATCCATTAGCATCAGTTATTACAGCATAAAAAGCATACTGGGTATTATTCCAACCATCAATACCAGTTGTTTCATTAAATGGTGTAGCATAATTTCCTATATCAAGAAGTATACCTGATGAACCACTTTGCAATAGAATACCATTACCAATTGTAGTAGCAATATTAGTATCTATTGAAGTATCATATGCATAAAAATCAAAATTAAAAGAACCTGTTGGTCCACCTGGTTGATTTGCATTAGTTACAGTAATATTATAATCTGTATCAAAATTAGAAGAATAAGGATGAGAAAGACTAAAATTAACATCATCACATGGATCAGGAGCTATTCTATTAGGATTTACACATGCGTTACATCCAGTACCTGAAGCTTCTTCAGGAAAATTACCTACAATTTCTATATCTTCAGGTAGTGTAGTTATAAAAGTATTTACATTAGCTGCATTAGTACCATCAGCTGTACTATGAAAATAAAAACATTGTCCTGCTGAATTATTATTACCAGCAATATTAGTACCATTTAATCTAATAACTGTTGAATTAGGTAATATAGGTATACCATCTGCACCATAATTATCTGCTAATAGTTGAAAAAATGCAGCATTTGAATCTACATAACTTTGTAAATTAGATTCACCACTTTCTATAAAATTAATTGTATTATAACCAGGAGCTCCACTGGTAGGTAAACCAGGTCCATTTAAACCTATTGTAATAATATTACCACTCCAACAACTTTTAAATTGATAAATTATTTCTGCAACAGATTCATCATCACTTACTGAACGTGATTCAAAATTAAAACTTTGAACTTGTTGTTGACTTGTTTCTGCTGCACTTACAGTATCAGTACTTTCTTCATCAGCTTGTACAACAGTATCATCAGAATCATCAGATGTAGAAGGACTTGAACAACTTTCGTATGCAAGTTGAAATGAACTCCAAAGAACAACTTGACCATTTTGAATATCATCAAATCTTCCATATCTTCTTCTACCAAGTTTATTCCTTCTAATAGATACTAGTACCTCAGAAACTATTCCATTAAGACAATAATATCCTGTAACAATAACTCTACCTCCTGATCTTGGATCATCATCATCAACATCTGTTGGACCAACATCATCTACAGAATCATTATCATCTTCATCTGAAGGTCTTGGTCTTGGATCAGGTCTTGGATCAACAACTTCACCAAGTAATGGTTTATAAAAACCACTTTCTATTGCATCTATAAGTTGTTTATTAGCTAAGGTTAATAAAAGCTTATCAGCATTTTGTGATACACATATAAGATATTGATTATAAATTCTGTTAAAATCAGGACTATTAACTTTAAAACGGTTATAATCATTAACAGCTAAACAACTATCAAGAATTTTTCCATATTCCTTACTAGAAACTACCTCTTTTCTTAACTTTGTTATATCAAGAGTTATTTCATAAACATTACGTTTATATTCAAATTTTTGTGCTCCGTCCTGTAACCTTAGCATTTACTTACTTGTTATTACCTTTTTATTATATTCTGTTAAACAAATTTTACAAACAGTTTTGCCATCTACAGCTTTAGCTTTTTGGCATCCACATGAAAAAGTTGTTTTGCAGTTTACACATTGATTTGGGTTTGCTGTACTCATTTTGGTTTATTTAATTTAACAACTAATATTACATACAATTTTTTCTAACTTTCTTTTTGCAAAATTATATAACTCCATACCTTCATGTGGTGAGTTACAATATTCTACTTTAGCTTTTGCAGCATCAATCATAGTTCTTATAAATTTCATTTCTAAAAGTAAATCTTTCATTTTACCTTTAGGTTCACAAGGTGTTACATCTATATCACAAAGCTTTTTATAATATGAACACATAAGGTTACAAGTTCTTAAAACATTATATTCTACAAAAACTTTATCATTAGGAGCAACACTATACCTGACTATATAAATACCATCAGGTACATTAGATCTACTAGAACCACCACAACCTGTTGTTTGTAATCCTAAATTGCAAGCTGTTAATGGTAAATCAAATCCAGGTTGTACCTCTATAAGTTTTCCTTGATTCCTACCTGGTGCTGTTATAAGTAACTCAGGACAAGTGACATCCATGTTAGAAGAATATTCACTTACATCTTTTACTCTAAAAATTTCACAACTAGCTACTTCAGGAACCTCTAATCTTAGTATATGTCTATTAGCCATTTATAATAATATTAACTCAGTGTTCATTAATAATATACAAAAAATATTAGTATAAAAAAAAAGGTGGGAACTAAATCCCACCTTCTTAATAAATATAATAAAACTATTACGGTGCAGAGAATCCTTCAGTAGGAAGGAATGTAGCACTCATATCAGTAACAGTACCACCTAAACCAGCAACATTACTTAATGCATCAAGATCAGCATCAATTAAATCTCTTAAGCCAGTATTAGTTCCTAATACACCAATTTTAATTAAATACTGATCATTATCAAATACACCAGTAGGATTATTAAAACGTGGAACAGTATGTAATACATAGAATACATCATATAAAGCACTTCTAGTAATACCATAATTAGATACTCCCATCTGCTCAATCTCATTCATACGTACAGCATCTTTATTACCTTGGTGATAATAGTTTTGCTTGTAACGATCAAACATTAATGAATCTCTAAGTAAAGTTTCACCTTTAGTCTCAGCTTGAGTTCCTTTACTTTCTACAACAGTAGAACAAGAATCCTCACATGGATCACCTTCTCTATCTAATAATTCTCCAAATAATTCCATTGGTTGTTTTCCATAGAAATCACGTGAATCAAATGTAGCATCTGCGAATGTAGTCTCTAAACTTGATTTAGGAGTAATAGTAAGTTTAGCTAAAAAACTAGTAGTTACAGTATATGTACCTTCAATAATTCCATCTAAAGTTGCAATTACTGCATCTACATTTGCTCCACCTGTTGTAAAACCATCAGTATTAACACTTGTAGAATATCCACTTCCTGTATCTATTTCAAGTTTTACATCAACAAGAGAAAAAGTAATAGGATCACTTACAATTTGTTTTGCCCAAGTTGCATAAACTACAGCAGGATGTAATAAAGTACCTGCAGTACAATTACAATATCCATCAAACTGTAATACTCTATAGTGATTACGATTTAAAGCTCTAAGAACTGGAGATCCTTTAAGATCTAATCTCAATGCTTTGTAGTATCCACCTGCAAGTACATCATCACAATCCCAACATCCACCATCAGCTGGAGCTGCAGAAGTAATAACTACACTTGGTTCAACTGCAGCTACATCAGGCATATGCCCAATAAAACGTACATACTTAGGAACAATAATTTTAGATTTCCAAGATTCTTGGTATCCTCCATGGAATTTATTTCCACCTATAGTGTCAGATAAACCTGCACCCTTCATAGGAGAACCCATACCAAATAGCATTTTTGTGTTAGCAGTAAGGCCAGCAGCAAGAACACTCTTGTAAGTTTCAGCACTAAGCATTGCAAGTTGCAAAGAATTTAATGCTGATGACGCAGTATCAGCAGCAATAGTACCACTTGTTGGTACAAATGTTTGCTGAAATGCATGATTAAAATAAGCCATTTTTTCTAATGCCTGTTACCAGGACTTTTTTAATTAATAATACGTAACATATAATTGGTTTCTTATATATAATATACTAAATAAATTTAATACATTAAACTTTAATTGTTTCTTTCTGCAGCTTGCATTTCTCTTGTATAGTTATTTATATCTGCAATATCACCTGCAATTATAGATACAGCTTCATCAATAATTAATTCACATATATCATCTTTAAACTCACAAATAACATCTGCTGCTGTAACCTGAGTAGTATAAGGATCTACACAACCTTGAATTTGTATATTTCTAGGTTTTCTATAATATGTTAATGCAATAGATGAAATATCAAAGTCTCTTTTATAAACTCTTATCTTATCATTTAACATAGTACAATATGTTTCACCCCAATCAAAATCAGGTCTTTTTAATGCATCTCTCATAATAAGATCTACATTTGCTTCTTCAGCTAAATATACTGTCATTGAACGTGCTGGTTCAGGACAACATTCAGAAGTTGCAAAAGCACTAACTCTTTTAAACTCTAAATAATTAGTAGGAATATTAGCAGTCTCTACATAATTTTCTAAAGTGTTATTAGCAATTAAAGCTGTTTCTGATAATAGTAGTTGCAAATCATCTACTCTTCTCTTAGACATCTCATCACCTTCTCTATAGTTATTAGTGCCATGCAATTGTCTTCTACACCATTCAATTTGTGCTTTATTAAAAGCTTCAACAATTTGCCAGCATTCTATATTATCATAGTCATCACTGGCAATCTTGTTAAGCCTTTGTTTAAATTTTATTTGAAGTGTAGTATTGTTCATAATTAGCTATTCCAAAAATCTTCTATTCTTTCCATTAATGATTCTAATGCATCATCATTAACAGGGTTCTTTAAAAATTCTAATACTTCATGTGTATTTTTACCTAGTCTAGCTTTAGTAAATGCATCAATAATATAACCCTTACTATCAGTAATTATAACCTGATAGAATGTAGCATCTTTAATTAATGTTCTTAACTTAAGATTTTCCATTGTATCATTTGCATTATCAATAAATGTTTTTGCACATCTTGATTGATTATCATCATAACCCATACCATTAATATATAAATCCATATTTTCATATAGAATATCAATTGGTGTAGACTTTATATACTGTGAGCTATCACTATCTGTTAACTTTGTAACATAAAATAATTTAGTAGTATCTTCATCAAATAAGTTCTGTAAACTAGATAATGCTTTATTTCTTAATTTACTTAACTTAGTTCTTGACTCAGTAGATTTTTTTAACTCATCTAAATAAAATCTACATCCTGATATTTTTTTAGCATCTTCTAATGATTTTGCAACTAATGAAAAACCACCTGCTCTAATTGCACATAATTTAATTAAATCATATGGATCAGTTTTTGGATCAAGATATAAAGGATCATTACCTACCTTTATATTCATCTTACTCCAAAATTCATAATTATCTGGTTTTAATACAGTTACTTTATTCCAAAATTCTGGATCTTTTGTATCAATCACATTAGCTGCTAATTGCTGTTCAAGTTCAGCAACCATTCCTCTAATTTCTTTTATTTTTGCAGCTCTTTCTTTAGTTGGTAATGCTTTTACTTCTGGTGCAAATTCATTTAAACCTGTAATGTATCTTTTAATACCATTGATTTCTAAACAGGTTAATTCTTCCATGTGGTATACACCATCATGTACTGTCATATTATATTTTTCTAATCCCATATTTTCAAATGCAGGATTAAAGAAAGGACGTACAGCAATAGTTTGATCTTTAGTTTGCTGGTACTTTTCAACAATTGTTAAATCTAAGTTTGTAGCCATTTTTATATTGGTTTATAAATTAATAATTAATAAAAGAATAGTGGGAGGGTTTCCCCTCCCCCATTCAACAAAAAAAATATATTAGAATGATCCTCCTGTAATAGGATTCTTCATCACAATCTTAAGAACTTTAGTTGGGTCCTTCACCCATACAGCTGGCATGGTTTGAGTCATATATACTCTATAACCATTAAACTGTCCTGTAGAAGCAAATCCTTGTGTACGTCCCATATAGTCCATAGTACCATTTTGATAGAACCACTTTAATTGGTTATCCCAAGAAAGTTTTAATAAGAACAAGTTATCTTGTACATTATCAGTAATATCAAAGATGATAAAGCTATAAGATGAAAGTGGACGTCCATCAATTAATGGATTCTCTACATCATTAGTATGTAAGTTATCAAATGCAGGATTCAATACAAACTTAATGTTTGCTAAGAATGGAATCACATAAGATGTGAATGCATATCCAAATCCTAAATCCATAGGATCTCCTTTAACAATACCTAAGTTATCTGCATTGATTACACCTGCACTACCAACACCACTATTATTGTAGCTAAATGCAGAACCAAATGTAGCAGCTTCTTTACGGATTGCTTCATTGATTAATTTCATACCACCCATACCAGTTTGTACAACTAATGTACGACCTGGATCTGGACCTTCTAATTCAACTTTACCTTGGTAGAAGTTATATAGTTCATTCTTGAACATTTCAAGATCAAATGAAGACTTGTTATAAACTCTTTTGTAAGAGTTGTCTAATTGTCTCCAAAGAC
>CAACVD010000049.1_pt1 | contig 44598 bp, 43 predicted proteins | sample 2381771 | NCBI WGS metagenome assembly CAACVD01 (sample SAMEA5211965, study PRJEB30684) | marine metagenome | biome: Marine; feature: Epipelagic; material: Water | collected 2015-10-15 | depth 15 m
TTAAATCTACGAATGTGTGTTCTCATTTGGCTTTACTCCTTAGCTTCTTGAACTTTTCATATTTGTTTCTCAATATTTCTTTTTGTTCCTTGGCGTCAGCAACAACAGGGCTGCTGGCTATTTGTGTTGCCGCGCCGGTTGGAACGACTGCCTTTGGCAACATTTTGATGCATACATTTGATGTATCCATAAAGAGATCATAAACAATCCCATCTGGACCATTACGATTCTTAGCAATAAACATTTTAGCCCTGTTATTCTGCTTGTCCTCGATGGTGCGAGATAGGGTGCAGATGAAGTCAGCGACGAAGCACTTGTTGAACGCCTCAGAGATCTGTTCCATGGTCACAACCTCTGCATTGAGACCAGAACGGTTGGTCTGAGAAGCAGTCCAAATTGGACAATTGTATTCGTTAGAGAGCCCTCGTAGCTCCTCATAGATTGACTCCAATTCCGTCCGTTTTTCTTTTCGGACTACCACGGGGCGTAACAAATCTGCATAGTCTACGATGATTAGACCGGGTTCTATGCCCCTCTTTACTAGACGGGCAAGGTGTGCCTTGATTGTGTTCGTGGACGCTGACTTGGTCGGGTATTCTTTGACGATTAGTGTCCCGTCAAGATTCTTAATCTCTTCAAAGATCTCGTCCTTGAAGCTTGTAAGGTCTGACAGAGGATACTTTGTGATACAAGAATCGTAGCGACAAGCAACAACCGTATCTTGCAATTCCAAAGTGTAATGGACAACAGTCTTACCCTCTTTGATAGCTTGAGATCCAAGGTGAACAAGAGCCATAGACTTACCTGCCCCAGTAGGAGCAATGACGACGCCAAGCTCGTTTCTACCAAGTCCGCCGCTAGTAATTGTATCAATTTCATTCCATCCTGTTGTTACTGGAAGCCTGAACTTAGGCTTATATCTTTCCTCAAAGTCAGCGATGAAATCGTGTCCGAAGTTATTCTCAGAGCCCAGCTTTAGGGCATCGTTGATTACCTTTGAAATCTCATCAAAAGAACAAGTCTGTAGTAAGTTAACAGACTTCATCATCGCTTCCTTTAGCTTCTGCTTACGGCAGAAGTCAAGAGAAGTTTCCTTGATATAATCTATATCATCTGCAATCTCATTAGTGTGAACTCTCGCAAAGTAATCACGAACCTGCTGTTGTGTTACTTCACTCTCGCGGTCAAGTTCTGTCCGCAAAATAGAAATCATCGCATTTGTAGATGGATGCTTTCCATACTTCACTCTGTATTCTACAATCTTCGCAACAAACGCACGAAGATATTCAAGCTCTAGAAACTCAACGTCTAGAACTTCAGTTATCTGATCTGCGAAGGGTCGGTCCTCAAAAATGAGTTGGACCAACCCCTCTTGGAAGGACTTTCCATACCTTCCAAAGTCTGCTTTGTGTGCAAGCATAATGCTCCTAGGTCTCGCACTTATAAATATAACATACCTAACTCAAAAGTCAAGGCGAGTTAGGATTATTTTTTACTCTTGACGCTGCCTAACTTTTTCCTACCAGTTCTTACAGGACCAGTAGCGGGCTTTCAATTTAGAACCGGGATTATCGCAATTGTGACGGGCACGGAAATTCTTTCTGCGTCCTTTCTGCTTACGTTTAATCTTCAACCCAGCGTCTCCATAACGGATAATCTTTTCAGTTCCACCATCACAAGCCTTGACAACAAACTTCTTTTTGCCGTGGCCTGCTTCACCCTTACGGATTCGGCGGGGGGAGTTACACTTCATCTTGTCCTTGGCGGACTTCTTCTTCTTTTTCTTTTCGTCAAGAACAGCCCGATACTCTTCTTTGATTACTTGTCTGACGTATGATTCTGTGAGTTCCATTACTTCTTAGATTTCCTTTTTGCTTTTTTACCCCAAGACTTACCCTTACCTCTTTCTTTACATGCGCCGGGAGTCGGGCGGCACGCCGGGTATTTCTTTCTCTTTTCTCCAGAAGAACGACCACAAGACTTGTAGCCACCTTTCCCATCGGGTGAGTTACAATCAACCCAGCCCTTCTTCTTACCTTTCGCGCCTTTACGACCAAACCAATCTCTTAGGCTTGATTCTTTGCTTGATTCAGTTCCCGCCTTCTTGCGTTTCTTTTTTTTTTCGTCAAGAACGGCTTGGTATTCCTCTTGAATTATCTGTAGTAGATGGTCGTCAAACTCTATGCTTTCTTTCTTTTTGGACTTGTTGCCCCAGTTGGCAGCACCAACTTTGCGGCACTTAACGAGAGCCCCACTGGCATAAGCAGAAGGCCACACGTCATAACGAGCGCGAACCTTGTGGTAGCAAGCATCACGCTTTGCTTTCTTCTTCTTTTCATCTAATTCAACTTCCTCTTCTTTGAGAGAGTCTTCATCAATTTCGTAAAGTTCTTCCATTTACTACACCTCGGTAATAAATAGTGTCACCTTTCATTACATTCCCTTGAAATCTTATTCAAGAATGTTTTTAGCTCTTCCCAGTTTAATTCACCAAAGCCGTCTTCCATCATCAGCCTCAGCAACTCAGTCTTGTTGAAATCACATTCAAAATTATCAAGTGCATAATCAATGGTCTGCTTGCCTTGCACTGAGATAAGAGGAGAATACAACTGCATCATATTATAATTGTGCTGAACAAGATCTCTTGATTCTGTAATGTTTTTATATACCTTTAGTTTTGATTCTATGTTCTCGCAGTATTCCATCAACTCATCAATGGTAATCGTGCGTTCTTCCTTCATGAAAGGCAGCTTGCTGGCAATAGTCTTCATGCCAACGCGACTGACACCCGGCAGATTATCGCTAGCATCACCATCCATCGCGCGAGCGAGAGCCATGTTGGTTGGATGAACGCCCATAGATTCGATTACAGTTTTCTTGGTCTCAATCTTATCTGTAGTTGGGCGATACACTACCGTCTCTTCGTCACAAAGCTGTAGAAAGTCTTTGTCGTTTGAGACAATTACCTTCTGCCAGCCGTCGTAGTGCCGAGAATTACACACATAAGAAATAATATCATCTGCTTCCACCCTATCAAGGATAAGCTGGATGATTGGCATCTGATTTAGATACTCAATGACCTGCATTTGTTGCCAGACCTTGTTCTGGATCTCTTCATTCTCAGTTAGATTATGAACGGAACGATTGAGGCGCAGGGGCTTGCGACCTTCCTTATAACCAGAGTCCAGGGTCTTGCGCTTTTGGGAGCCATTTGGTCCGTCCCAGCAAATTACAATTTCATTTGGCTTTGTGATTCTTACAAGCTTTTGTAGAATCTTGATAGATCCCTTGATGCCACCGATTGGCTGCCCGTGCTGGGACAGGCTGGGATCAACGATGAACGCCCTCAAAAACATATTGAGGGCGTCGATCACGAGTACACGTTTCATAGGTTACCTCCACCCCATAATATAACAGGGTGGAGGCGTGCTGTCAAGAGGCTTTGTCTACTTCGTAGAAGTCTGATGCTTCGCCTTCGCGCTTCTCAAACTTCTGGACAACCACCTCATCCATGAAATCTATAACATGTTTCTTGAACTCTGGGTCACTCTCCAAAAGACCGACCCACTTGCTTGGCTGAAACCTCTTGGTGTAGCCATTATGCTCAAGAGTATACCAAGAACCAGCAACAGTCATAAAGCCCTTAAGTGCTTCAAACCATGACTCAGCGTCTTGTACACCAATTGGGTCAGTTCCCCATAAGATACGGAATGTGCAAGTTCTACCCTGGGTTCCAAAGCGAGACTTTTCAAGCTTGACCTTGACTTCTGAGCCAATACGGAAACCATTCTCATCAAGCACATAAGCCGCCTTGCTCTTACGACCTGTAAGCCAGATACGAAGTGAATAAGCGTAGTGCATAGCCTTTCCGCCGGGGGTGATGTATGGCGTCGTCATCGCAATCTGTCGTGCCATCGGTCCCTGTGGGATATTGGTCTTCAACTGGTTGAGAACAAGGAACGTTGCCTTCTTGTCTGCGAGTGGAATGACCAACTTTGACATTGCCTTCGCAAGAATGCGAGCCTTGGTTGCCACCGACGATTGTGGGTTAAAGTCGCCTGCTACATCTGATACTGATGGCGTGAATGCCAGAGAGTCCCAAATAAATAATAGTTGGCTATCTGTTGCCCCCAATAGATCTTCTATAGTCTCAAGCACAAATTCTACGGATTGAGCCTGAACATACATCATTGAGCCCAGATCGCAGCCAGCCTTCTCCAAAAAGGTTGGATCGATCGCAGACTCAGAATCAAAGTAGATTACTCCAATTCCCATCTTCTGAGCATTTGCTGCACACTGAGCGGCAAGGAAGGATTTTCCTGTTGCCTCCAGTCCAGCTAGCTCTGTTACCTTACCAACAGGGATGCCGGCATACTTTCCTTTACAAACAATCGAGTCAAGCCAGCGTGATCCTGTTGGAATCCACTGCTTTACTGATGTTGGGTTGTCTTCTCTCAGGTCGTGAGCTACATTGCGCCCAGCCTTTTTGTTTATCATTGCCCTCATCGCGCCCATATCCACGCGACCAGCTTTGACTTCTTTCTTTTTAGCCATATAATTCTCCTTGTTTTTAGCTTTTCTTTTCTTTATTTTTTTAATTTATGAGCCGAAGCTCATGTGTAAATATAACATGGAAGAACCAAAAGTGCAACGAAAAACCCCCACCTTTTTAGGGGTGGGGGCGGCTGGAGCGGTACGCTTTTACTAGCCAGCCATCAAATCGTCAAAAGCCTTATCCACGCTTGACTTCTGGCTGGTGTTATACTGAGTGGTTTCGCGAGACCGAGACTCAGCAGACTTATCACCTGATAGCATTGCGTCTAGGATAGCGCCGATCTCTTCTGGAGAGTGACGAGTGAATAGAGCATCGATGTCCGGCATGTTCTGTAGCAGACCGGGGATTGCATCCTTATCTGTCAGAAGCGGGCTGGTGTTGCGGCGCATCTTCATGTTGGTCTGTGGATAGGCGCCGGGACGAGTGGGCTTCGTGTATGTGATTGTGATATCGGTGCCGCCGCCTGGGTCAGTGATATCGCCATACTCTGGGTCAAGAATGTAACCAAGCAGAAGCTCGTAAGCAGTCTTACCATAGCCATATACCTTGACGCCCTCAGACTCAAGACCGCGAACTACCACGGGTGAGAAGTAACGATTGCGAACAAAGAGGGACTTAGCAAGCTTCTTGGTCTCTTCGTCGTTGTTGTCGGTGCCATCGCGCCAAAGCTTTGATGCAAAGTCGCAAATCGGGCACTCTTCGCCGAAGTTGCGCTTTGGGCACATCACGCCGCCCCTATGTCCCTCAATATTGTAGTGGAAGAAGACCTCCTTAAGTGGATCTCCGTCCGCTGTTGGTACGATACGCACATCGGTGTCGCCCTCTTCTGGCTTAAACCAGACACTCGTTCTGTCGCTCTTTCCATTCCCTCGTAGTGCGGCGAGCTTCTTCCGCATAAGTTCCATGTTGATTCCCATTATAGTCTCCTTGTTGGTGGGTATAGTATAGTAAGCGTTCCTTACCATCTTAATGTAACACGCCCTCCAAGTCCTGTCAAGCGTATTTGTTTTGGGTGATGTTTGGAGCTTTCCCTTGCTCATCTTTAATGTAACGTGATCAGCCTGTGCTGTCAAGTATAATTTGTCCTTGAATGAAATTTGTGTGAGCCACGCAGAAGCCGAAGTCTGTTTCGTAAGGCGACTCATAGATAGCATAAGTCACATTTTTAAAAGCGTTTCTGGGCTTCTTTTTCAAGCTCTCAACCACTCGGGAATGAAGCTTTCCATCCGTCTCCAAGCGATTACTTGCTATACATAAATAGTATGCCACATCACGATCTTCCTCTAATTTATAGTACCAACTCTCAGTTAATTTATCAACTGAGATTATGCCTACTGAGCGTATTTTCTGGACTTCTGAGGGTTTAGAAAGGTTGCCAACAAGTGGCTCGGTATGATCAAAAACATTCAAGTAGTGAACAGCGTAATATATGCTCTTATTGAGGGTTTGAAAATACTTTTTTATTGGAATTTCTCCTATTGTTTTTTCAATCGCCGGGTTTGACAAAATTGTAATGCTCTTAAAAAGTCCAGATCTTGCATATTGTTGCAATATACCAAAGATTGCTCTCTCTTGTAGTTTAAGATCACCTATGAGAAGGTCTACATCTGGTTTAATATAAAAAATTTCTATCTCTTTATCTCTTATCTGCTGTAGGATTGCAAGCGTGTAGTTTGCCGAGAAAGATGACCCGCAAAGGAACACCTGAACCCTGTCTTGTATAGCCAAAAGTGTCTTATAAGATGAAAGTTTGGGTGCCTGTTCCTCACAATCTTCTACTTTTTTTACTTTTGGTAAATCTCTCGTGTATTTTGTGTTGCCTCTTCCCTCCGAGAACAAAAAACAATTATATTCTTTGTGATCTTGGAACAACGAAACAATATTGCATCCTGCATCGCCTATGCCTATCAGCGATATCATAACTTCAACTCCTTCAATTCTCCGTAATTCTTGCCTGCCTTAACATTTGCTCTGAACGAACCAAGTTTGTTATTCTGAAACACCTCCTTCAATTCTGGGATAAGATATTTATCATTCTCATGTATGTCAAGCACGATTTCATCATGGACTATGAAAGCGACTTTAGATTCAGTATTCTCAAGGAAGTGATCAAGGGCTACAGCACGATCAATTGTAAGATCGGCTGTTGCGCTCTGGATAATATAGTTAAAAGCCTTGCGAGAATCAACCTTAATAGTTCTACCAAAGGGGGTGCCCACAGCATTACCATCGTAGTGCTTGTCCAAGACAAGCTTTCTACTATAAACTGAATCATCCAAAGAATCATCATCATGATTGTAGAAAGAAGAGAAAAACCTGACTTTTGCTTCTTCTCGATCAATGGGCGAGCCCCCATATAGATGGGTCATATTCCAAAGATGGATATCCTCTTCTGGCTGCTCGTGACCCGAAAGTGCCAAGAAGGTGCGAATCTCTGCCCCATTGTAATCAAGTGACAAAAACCAGTCGTTTGTGGGCTTAACTATAGAGCGAAGCTTAGACTTCATTGTAAGGATTGGGTTGCTGTCTCTACGGGTAGTGAGACGCCCTGTGACAGTTCCAAAAAGATTGTAGTCAACATAGTGTGACTTATTTTTTACAATACTCTGAATGTCTTTTCTGTCTCCCGTAGTTGTCATCAAACCACGGCACCCGTCAACATTGATGTTCATTTTTTGATAACGGATTTTGTGGATCAACTTGTAAGCCCGATCAAGGTGCTCATAATTTTCAGGTCGAGAATAGGTCTCAAATACGTGCTGAGTAATCTTGTTACGGATTTCACAAAATTCCAACAGAAAGTCCGATGGCACGAGATCAAAAAAACAGTTATCTCTCAGATTGATTCTAGCTATCTGAAATGATTTTAGATATGCTTTGAAAGTCTTTTGAACCTCTGATAGTTCTTCTTTTAAATCATCAGGGCATGCTTCCTGAAGGTTTTTACCGGCAGTGTATAGCCAAGCATATTCAATGTTGTCATCTTGAACAGAGCCTGTATACTTCCAAGTCTTAGAAAGTGAGTCGGGTATACCATCAAAATGCAATTTTCCATCGACGTAAACCCCAACACACTCTGACTTGTCATCAAGTGTCTGAAAAATCATATATCCTCACGAAGTTTCTGTACTCTAGTAATATAGCTCAGGGATCCTCTGTAGTCAAACGGTTGCGAGATAAAAATTTCAAACCGACGAATTGCTTCTCTGAGATTTTTTGTTCTTGACAAGTTTACCACATCAGTTATGATCTTTTCTTGAGTGGCTGCACTGTGTTTTGTTTCTTCTTCTAAGAATCTTAATTTGCAATATAACTTAATAAAATAATCTTCATTATATAAATTAGTAATTTTTTGTAATGTATATAATTCAGGATTAATAATTTTTACTTTACCAGAACACTCATCAAAACCCATGCTTGGATCAGATAAAGAATTATATAATGTAAATAATTGTTGTTTAAATGTTTGATAGTAGTTATAATCAGTTTGTGTAAAAGCAAAAGTTAAAACTTCATCAGTGGAGTCATAGCCATATTCTGAAGCATAAGCCTGCATTGCTTCGGAATCCAAATCTGCTACAATTCTCCAAGGAGCCAATATATCTACCATAAAACCAAATGAATTACAAGCATTTAAATAATATTCAAAGTTTGGTGAATTTACAAATTGATTGATTTTTTCTTCGTCATTTGTATAAGATAGATCTGCGATTTCTATTGTTATCCCGTTTGTCAACATGGGATTAAATTTGCTTTTCATAAAGCCTGTCTTGGTTAGTGGATAATGAGATACAGAATTTTTACAAAAATTGTTTACAAAATCTATAAATGTATCAAAATTAAAAATTTCAAACTTTTGATTATCTCTAAACAATTTCATGCCTTCAATTAATTGAGATATATATCTAGAATATGCCACATCGTGTTTTTGATAAGCATCATATGCCTTCAGATTTGACAAGTACGGATCTCCCAACCTGATACTTCTTATTTGAGTTGATTTTTTAAATTGTCTACTTAGGTCAAAAAAAGCATCATGTACAAAACCCATAACTTTTAAATTCAAACTACCTTCATCGATGTTTGCTATATTTTTAAATACTGTTAATGAATCACGAGCCTGCATTGATACAAAATTTCTATTTACTTTTCCATACATTAATTTTTCAGCAAAATTAAAATCAACTAAACAGGAATATTGCTCAGAAAGTTGTAAAAGAACATCTTTATATATGATTGTTTTGTTGTATAAATTTTTTGTACTTTCATTATTTGATTGTTTATAGAAAAAAGACATATTGTTATCCTTACGGTGTCCCCGCAGGTGGTGCGGGTGGGCTCGGTGAAGCAGTTGAAGCAGCAGTAGTGCTAGTAGGCGCCCCTGCCGTCGAAGCTGCAGGTGCGGCTGCTGGCGCAGCAGTAGTATTAGATGGCTTAGTTCCACTACTAGTAAACACAGTACATTTGCTGGGGGCTTCTTCGCCTTGGTCTTTTCTCTGCGGGAGGCGCTTGGTTCTAACATACTGACCATCAGCACTCGCAACCCATTGGGCTATGATTTCTGTAGAACCGTCTCCAGGCTTAATAGAATTGTTTGCTTTTATAACCATCAAATAACCACCAATACCGTATTTTGTTAAGTCTTCGTCAATCTCGACTGTTGGATCAAAGCCTTTTGGTTCTACGAAAATATAAGATCCGGGTATTGCTTGAGGATTGAAAAATGTTTGTATGTTCACGTTATATACTTCGCGAAGCTGGGTTAATCCATCATAGCCTTCAAGTTCAAATCGAGCTTCCTTTAAATAAGGTGCATCGGTTTTTTGAAGTGTAATACTTTTTACTATTCCTCGATTTTCTCCCAATGTATAGTGAAACACACCCCTGGTTTCATCAACTGCTCTGTTGCCAGTGAACTCGCCAGCAGGGTGTTGAGAGCCGGCAAAAAATACATAGTAATTTTTCATTTTTGATATATTCAATTGTGAATTAGGGTCGCCCTTGGGACCTGCCACTGCTAATATTGGATACTTATCTGTAACCTTTGCTTGATCAAAATAATTGTGTTCCATGCCGTTTTTAATTATATGAGATGTTAAATCATCTTTTGAGCCACTTGGCGGCGATAAAACATCATAAGCAGATATTACGGTGCTATTAAGTTTTACTTTTTTATATTTTTGAGAACTTGGGCATTTTCTTGAATTTAAAAATGATCCTAGAAGATCTTTAATTAATTCTTTTACAAATCTTGAAAAAGGATAATTTGATAAATTTCTAGAATTTATCTTTGAATCCAAGAAAGACATAAAAAAGCTATGACTAACCGGTATATCTCCAAGAGAGCAATTTATTGGCTGTTCAGGCGCAGCAGCCAAAAGTAAATTTATAGGACCCAAAAGCAATCTAAAATTTTCAAATTGTAGTTTTCTATTTTGAATAATATTTGATGATTTTTCAAATTGTTTTTCAACTGAAGATATAACATCAGCCAATTGGTTCTTGCTGTCATATTCTGTTATAAATTTAACATATTTTGAACTACTAAAATCAGAAGCACGTAAGCTTTCTGAAATGTTGTCCATTATAACTTCGATTATATCGCCAAGATAATATATAGCGAATGAGGTCGAGCCGTCCCCAACAGGAGGTGGTGTAGTAGAGGCTGCGTCGCCTTTCTGCTCTTTTGAATCTCCTGCTATGCCTGCAGCGGCTGCCGCTGATCCTGTTGCGGGTCCAGGTGCAGGTGGTGTGGATGCTGCGGGAGGCGCCGCAGAACCCGTGCTAGTGCTTGTGACGGAAGCAGTGCTCCCATATAAATTAAACGCTATAGGGTCTTTATACCAATCAACCATTTGTTGTGCAGCTATTTTAACTTGATACATCTTGCCGCTTTGAACTAATTTATTGTGTATTGATTTTACTGCCTCACTATTTGTCTCAATAATATATTTTTGATCCGCGTCAGTAAATGCTTTATACTCAGGGTTGCTCTGTACGGTGCAGCCCAAGTCTTTAAAATAGGCAAGAAATAATTTTCTTATTTGTTTTTCGATTCCCATAGAACCAAAAATATCAAACTCTCTTGTGCTAAAATAATCCTCAATATAAGCTTGATAACTTATTCTGAATGTACAACCACCCGCATCATCAAAATCAAATTCATGAGTTACAGCATCAAGAAACATACTAATTGAAGAGTCATATAGGGCGTCTTTAGTGAATTTAGATAGTGATCTAATATTTTGATTATTAGCTCCCCACCCGGTTACAACTTTAATTCTAAAATTTAATCTATCAGCATTTTCTTGTTCTTGATTTAGTAGGGACTTTTTTGAATTGATTGTACCTGTCTTAAGGGCAAGGTCTACATATCTAAATTTATTTCCGTTGCTATCTTCTCTTTCTCTTAGTAAGTCAGAGAACGAAGTTGCATATAATACCAAATTGGCAGTTATTGCTTTTTTAGCACTAAATGGATCAACACCATCATAGCTGAAATTAAAGCTTTTTACACCTACTCCTAACCCTCTTCCACCTTGGTTTGTTTTTCCTCTAGAAATATAAGAATTTAAATCTTTTTTTACATTTGTGTCAAAAGCTATTTCTATTTGTTTGTCTTTTCCATCGACATTTGGAATAACTTTATATAACTGCATTCCTGGCACTATTGTAGATAATTCTTTTTCATTAATTTTAAAAAGAGCGCTTTGGGTCTTGCTTACAGCAAGAGCATTAATGTATCCAAAACCGTCGCCCTTTGAATAAATTGGCTTATTTTTACTAGAGTCTTGTACATATGGTAGCTTTACTGGATATGCGTTTTCATTTGATTTATCAAATCTCTTATCAATTAGTTCTTTTAATATTGATGTCACAAAACATTGCTCAAAAAATGTGACATTTTCTGACAGATTTTGGGCGGTGGCAATCACAGCCTGCCTAGCAGATTTTTCGGCATCAGCTTTTGCTGCAGCGGCAGCGGCAGCGAGATCGCCGGTGCTAGAAGTTAATGCTTTTTTAGCTGCATCTGCTGCAGCGCCACCGCCGATGATAACTCCCCGTCGTTCAGTGTCAGTTAAATCAGTTAACTCCTTAATTGTTCCTAAAGATTTGACAGCTTTTAAATACTCTATTTTAAACTGCTCTTCTGTGGGGGTTAAAGAAAATTTGTGTTTATTTATAAAATTCTGTCCATCACGAAAAAGTGCGAGCACTTCCGTAGACCCAGTTGCTAGTCGCTGTGAAATTCTTTCTAATTCAGCAAAAATTTCATCTTGTGAACTCGTTGGCGCGGTGCCGTCGCGCACTGCTTTAAAATAAGTGAGTATTTTGTCTGCCGCTTGATTTACTTTCGTAAATGTTAATATTTGTAAAGCATCATAAGATGATGTATCATTCATGAACCTTTCATAATCATTTTTTATTTTTGCAGCTTGTTTAATCACACTCGTTAACAATGACTCAACATCGGCTAGATCTGAATTGGCTCTTTGAGATGCGAAGGGGGACACGCCAACTTCGTTTAACTTCCAAAAATCCTCAAATTTGGGCTTCTTGTCATACCCAAATATCTTAATATCTAATCCATCAGTCAAGTCTGCCCAATTGGCAGAGGCATGAATATTTTCAAATGCTTTTTTATATGCAGCAATTGCTTCTGTGCGGTCGGCTACTGGCTCGTTTGCAACAAAGTCCCATTCATTCGGCATTTGGAGACCTCAATACTTCCAAAGCGCGGGATAAATCAAGAGGAATATCTAAGAAATTTCCAGTCTCAATAGTTACTTCAGTTGGGTGACCATTCCACCAAGCTATAACCCACCAGTACCTCGCATCACCATAATACCGATGAGCAAGATTGTAAAATCTATCGCCATATGCCCATACGTGACCAACAGTGTTGATAGAAGCTCTTTCGTTTATTGTTGGGTGTCTAAAGATCGGAGTAGCATAATGTACTATTCTTTTTACACCTCTGCGATCAAACAGTTCTTTGTAATGTTCGTTATCGTTTATGATAGTTGGTTGTGTTGAATTTCTTTTTCCAGCCATTGTATTATCCTAGTAGATCTTCCAAATTTTGTAATTCTTCGCTTGCAGCGGAGGCGTTGTTGACTAAATCTGAGAGTCCATCGGCTGCTTCAAATCTTTGTGTTTCTGCTTCTAATTCAGATATTTTACCACGACGCTCTTTTCTTGAAATCTTTCTTTCGGCTTTTCGATAAGCTGCTAATTCTTTATCTCTTTCTTGCTGCGCCGAGGCTGCTGTTCTGCGTTTTTCTTCAAGGGTCTTTTTTAAAGCTATTAGTTCTGCAAGAGATTTTCCTCGCGGGGGAGGTGGTGCTACGCTAGGATTAGGTTCAAGACCGCTGTCAATTAACATTTGCTGAACTGCCGATCGGCGGGATGCGTTCGCCCTTGCTGTTTCGGCAAAGCCAATATCAGCAGTTTCATCTCCTGTACCTGATAATCCATAGGGAAAAGAGTTGATGCCGATACCATCTCCATATCCTAATGTTTTTTCGTGAAGGGGGCTAAAGCTTATGTTAATATCAATTAGTTTAGGCAAAATTGTTGATTTTGTGCCAGCGCCGCCGCCCGGAACTGGCGCAGCGCCTTGTTTTTCAAAAACACCGTCAGCGCCCTCCAAATTATAATTTACATTGCAACTTGTTATAACACCAAGTAAACCTTGTGATGGGCTGTTAGCTGATATATATTGCCTAAACGCCTTTGTACTGCCGACGGCGGAGGGGTCTGTCAATGAATTATCTATTTTGTTTGTAGATACTTTTTGCATTAAATTCATAACTTTAATTCTCATTAGTGGAGCTTGTGACAAAGTTAGGGCACTGTTAGCATCAGTATATGATGGATATAACATTCTTAAAAATCTTTGAACTCTATCAAGATTCTCAAAAGCTTCACTTTCAGAAGCAGCAGGAATTTTCCAAGCGAGAGTAATTGCTCTTGTTGTGTTTTTGTACTGGTATATTGGATCAGTTCTGCCAAATACTTCTGTAGGTGTATAGTTGGGGCTGAAAGTATCGTTAAAAGCAGTAATAAAAGCTTTGAAATAAACAGTGCTACTGTTTCTTATATTCTGTATTGATATTACTTGTCCTTGATTAGCCAGCGAGTCTGAACCATCAATTATTCCGGTTGCACCACCTGCTCCCAAACCATCATTTTTATATTTTCTAACATCAAATTTTTTCATATTTTATATCCTATCGAGTTGCCGCTGCCGCCGCCGCGTTGGAAAAGGCTTGCACTCCATCGACGTTCACGGTCACGATGTCGCCATTGCTTACGGTAGTTGGGCTATTGTTGGTTGTTATATTGTTCGTGGCTGCTGTGGTGGCAGATGCTCGGGCTGCCGCTGCGGCGTCTGCTTCCGCTTTTTGGGTTGCTGCTGCTTGGCGTTTGACTGCTTTGAATCGTCTTGCAGCACCAGAATCAACTTGTTCAGTTCCCATTATCGCTTCTGCAGCCATTCCAAAGCCCTGGCTGACAAGCCCACTGCCAGGAACCTGTTCAAGTCCGATTTGCGTCGCATAAACAAAAGCATCTCCAAACCTGCCTGCAAATATAGAGTTGGTCAAACTAAGGAACTTTTCTGCAAGAGAAACAAATGGTGCAAGAATCATTTCGCCTACGGTTGCGAGCGTAGTAATAGCTGACATAAAGCCACCAACTGACTCTGCTAATTTAATAAATAGAGGTGCCATTTCTACTAGAGCACTTCCCACTTGTTTTATATTATTCTGTACATCTTTATTAGACAAGGATTCTGCAAAGGCAACAGTGATTTCTTCAAAGTTTTGCATGGCGTCTGCATCGAAGACCTGTATTAAGCTATGCGCTATATTCTTGAGCTTTTCCATAAATCCTTGGAGGTCACGCGAGCGTTCTTCTGCAGTTACAAACTCTTCTTGAGTTTTCTCCACGCTTCCTGATAGCAAGTCAAAATTACCAGACATTACGAGTGCTAATTCACCAACACCCTCCAATCCTGCAGATGCTGCTATCATTTTCTTTTGATAATATTCCATCTCGTTAAAGGCGAGCCCTGACTCTAAAATGGCGTCTCTAATCATACCAAAACGTTCAGCAGGACTAACTGTTGTTACCAACTCCATGGCATTAACAAAATTTCCACCTAATGCTGCGTTTAATTTGCCTGCCGCTTGTGCCGCGCCTTCAAAAGTATCAAACTTTTGAGTCATGGCAATAAGCCTACCTATTTCAATATTTGTATTTTTTGAAACCATGGCTAATTCTTTAAAGACTTCAGTTCCCTTGTTTCCAAAAGAAGTCAAAAATGAAGAAGCGTTGGCAAATTCTTGTCCTAATTCAGAAAATGGTATTTGTAATTGTCTTGACAAAATTTCTAGTTCTCTCAATCTTGCTGCTGCCGCTGGAACATCTTGTCCCATTCCTTTTGTCAGGAACACTAAGCTTTTGGTGACATTATCAGCAGACATACCAAGGCGATTAAAGACGCTTGTAATTTCTACCAAGCTTCTTTGGGTATCTGGAGTTTCCTTTGTAAAATCTCTAAATCCACTCACAAGACTTTGTGTTGCAGCAACCATATCTTCAGTCGTTACACCGAGGATTTTCATTTTGTTTGCATTCGCCAGTAACGCTTGAGAGTTTTGTTTACTAAGATAAGTTGTTCTTTCTATTTGTTTGTTTGCGTCAAAAATTGCTATGTTAAATGTAATTATCTCTTTGGCAAGAAACACAAAAGATCCAACCGCTAACGCCACGACCGCCAATACTGCGATTATCGCAATAGCAAGTCCTCCCGTGGCGACCGTCGCTGCTGTTATACCACCGGCAGCAGTGGCACTTGCTGACCCCATGGCAGCCGTTTGCGAAGCAGCCGCGCCCATAGCTGGAGCGGTGGTGCTGGCTGCTGCACCTGCAGCGGCTACTTCTGCTCCCGCAGAAGCAGTGGCGGGAGCAGCGGCTGCGGCTGCGGTTCCCAGATCATCCATTGTGCTTGCTGCGTTTGTAACATTAGATGTAACAGAATCAACATCTTTAGCCATACCCTTTATAATAGCGTCTTGGTTTTCTTTTAAATTTTCTAGCATCACATTACCAAGAGTACCAACTGGATCGAGAATTTTTGATATTAAGCTATCTTCACCAGCACTTTTTGCCATAACTTTACTTATATCAAATATGCTCCCAGCGACTCCTCGGAGTCCACCAATAATATCGCCAGATGCTAATCTTTTTACAGAACTGAGGGAGCTAGTAAAGCTGTTATTAATGCTATCTAAATTTTGTTTTAATTTTTCATATTCTTCATTTTGTTCTGATTTTGTTTTGGCTATTTTTTCTTCTATATCAAGTTGATCTTTGGCTTCTTTATTTAGATCTTTTTGTTTTTGGACAATTTTTTCCATTGCCTCTTCTTGATCAGAATATTGTTTAGCTTTTTCTTTTTCAAGTTCAAGTTGCTTTGCAATAATTTTTCTTTGCGCATCTTGTCTTTTCTGAATTGTTGAAGATAGCACTGCTTCTTCTTTAAGTGCTTCAATCTCAGATTCAAGTGTCGAGGTAATCTTTCTTCTATTGGCAAGAACTTTTTCTAGTTGTTTGCCAAGTTCGCTGGCTTCACCCGTCGCCCGCTTGTAGCTTTCAATGGTTTCATTGCCAACGTCTTCAAGCTCTTTTTTTAGCTTGCTATATTCGCCGGCAAGTTGTCTAAGTCTGTTTACCTGTTGATTAATGTCTCTCACTGAGTCATCAGGCAAATCTGTAGGATCGTCAGCCATAAATGAATACCTCTCCTATAAATAGACCTGTGACAAAAAGAAAAGGCAGCCGAAGCTGCCAGTCTAGAAAGTCTTGATCATTTCTGGTTGATTGTTGGAAGTCAAGGTCTGGCTTTTGCTTCCACCTTGGGAGGCATTTCTGATAGCTTCTGATTCTGCTTCAAGCTGTTGAATAAGCCTATTCACAAACCATGTTCTGAGACCTATAGGCAGGCTGTAAGCCTCCGAAAAACTCCAACCACCGTTATACTTAAGGAAGAAAATTTGCTCATAAACTCCCTCGTTGTATTCATCGGTCAGGCCAAAAAAAGTCCGCCGTCAGCGGCACCTCCATTTCTTGCGTATGTCCACACTCTTCGCAAGAGAACTCTTGAGTTAAATCTATGTTGGGGGTTGCTTTTTTTAACTCGCTTCTTAAATAGCGCGAATCAATGGAAGGTATGTTGCTGGCGACATACTTAATTGCCTGTCTGGAGCGATCATCATTTACACTAACAATAATTGACTCTAGCTGCCTGGAAACAATTTGATCAGATTTTACCACTTTGGTAAGATTGGGTTCGTGCCTTCCGGTAAGCAGCCTCGCCACTACCTTTATATCTGTCTTTGGTAGGAAACAAGTAATTGTGCCGTCGCCGTTATCTACAGTGTCAGTATCACCGGCTATTCCGCCTTCATCAATTCTAGCTTCATTTAAATCAAAACAATATTTTTGCTTTGTCGTGCATGCAGGACAGTCTACTTGTGTTTCGTAGTCGTTACCATATCCAGAGACCCTGGCTGCAATTAGAATGGCGTTTCTATCACCAATCAACAAATCCTTAGTATTAATAGACTTGTCCATAACGATACTGTCAATTAATTTATCGACTGCTAGACCCTTCTTTAAAAGAGATCTGGAAGTAAGAATATCCTCTTCCTTAGCGGTCATCTGCTTAATTTCAATAGAGTCTTGCCCATGTAACGGGTGCCCCTGTGGATAGAATCTTCCTTGGGACGGGAGATCCACAAACTCTGTGGGGACTACAAACGAGAAACCCCCACCACCCTGTTGGGGTGGAGGGCTCGTATCAGGCTGTTGAACGCCGCCTAGGCGATCCTGATTTCTTGACAATTTACACCTCGCGTTTTATATTGTCTAAATTATACCTTGAAGAACTCTCTGCCGCCGGGAGTTACTGACTTGGAATCGTTAGTGGTTTCAATTCTTGCCCAGTCATAACGTAAGGTAACAGAAACTTCAGTTAGTTCTGCACTGGAGTAATCAAGTGAATCACCATATTTGATATCCTGAATGAAGGGGTTCCAAAGAGTCCAAGTCTCCAATGGTCTACCTTCGGAATCAATTTGGGTTACAGTTACAGCACCAAGAGCAGAAGCAGCTTTTGCCTTTGAGATGGTACCTAGAGTAGTAGTATCAGTCGGCGGCGAATAGCCACCCTGGACGATAATATCAGAGAAAGTGGCTGCCAGATCTGGTTCAACTGGATCCACCATTGTTATGGTGATGGGGTTCCAAGTTACGCCACCGGGGTAGTAAAAAGTATGGTTTAAATACTTGTGCTCAGTCTCAGCAATAGTGAATGAAGGCTTTGCAGCAGTCTTGGCGTACCAAGCCACAGCACCACCGGGTACGGCGTTAATACCACTAAATTCTATAATGAATCTGTGGTTTCTTTTTGGATCTCGTAGGTTTCTATCCTGTCCGAAGTTAGTTGACCAAAATGGCATTTGTTAGGTTCTCCTGTATTCAATAATAAGTAGTAGGTGGGGGCAAAAGCCCCCAATTTATCAGTCGTCAAATGAGGCGCCAGTTGAAGCAACAATGAAGTCGATAGCGATGTACTCAATTGCTCTAGCTGGCTTAATCATAATCTTAGCGTATACAACATTCTGGTCAACAAGATCAGGTGTTGTAGTGCTCTCGTCTAGAATCAAACGGTAATCAGTGATACCGAACTGAGTCTTAACATTGGCAAGGAATGGCTCGATGAGACCCTTGAAGCGGTTCCAAGTTGCCTGCACGTTCTGCTCAAAGAGAATCTGAGTAGAAAGGATAGAAATCTGCTTCTTGAGGAAGATTACTAGACGACGCACGTTTATGCGGTCTAGAGCAGATGGGCGCTCCTGCAGGGTCTTCTGTCCGAACACCACAATGCCGGTGCTTGGGAAACTTGCAATTGGGTTAATGCGTGACTCATAAAGAATATCGCGCTCCTTGGAGGTAAGTCTACGTGAGACGCTGGTCACAGGAATACCTGCTGCGCCGTCAGATAGTCCGCCACGGTTAAAGCCTGCTGGAGCGAACCAGATCTGAGAGCTTCTCTCGGAGCTTGCGAGAACACCCATCATAGCCACGGTTGGTGGAATCCAAAGTGCCTGTCCAGTGTTTTCATCAGTGGTCTGAACCCATGGATAGAAAGTTGCACCGTAAGAGGAATCAATCTGACGCTGACGCAAATCATTGGCTGCCTGAGTAGGAGTCTTTGTTTGGCGCTCAGCGAGAGTTGGGTAGTATTCCTCATGAGCAGGCAAGTAGACACCGGGCAAATCAACTAGTGCCAACGCATCTGCTCGATCCGAACAGACATCAATCATATGTGTTGTTAGACCATCCTTGGTAAGACCGGGAACAGTCAACAAGTTCATATCTACAAATTCTGGATCTGAAACAGTATCGATTGCTCTCTTGTAGGTGTTATAGATATAGTTGTTAAGATCGTTAGCGGTGGCTGAACTCATGCCCGCATTGTACACGGGATCCGGCTTGGTAATATCAAAGCCATCGAAGCCGCCCCAGATGGGCGCGGTAAAGCGATCGAAACCATCGTCGATAAGGCTCTTATAGCCACCAGTGCCCACAGCACTCTTACTTGTTCCGGCTGCGCGTGAGCCAGAAGAGTAGAAGGCGCCAGTAGTATTTGAAATAACATCATCCATGGTGAAGACATAAGAGAATCCGTCAACACCTGCACCGGCAGCAGTATCATTCCACCCACCGTTACCAAGCCAGAGTCTGTGGTAATCCTTCATGGACATATCACCACGAGTTGATGTTCTATCTCTGGTTGTTTGTAGGCCAAAGTAAGCATCAGTCTGGTCAGACATACCACCATCTGAAGCTGAGTAGCGCAATCTAGCGACTGGGAATGATAGAGACCCAGAGAAGCCACCTATGGTACCGGAAAGGACAGCACCATTTCCAACAGTGCCAGTTGCAAAGACATTGCTAACTTGTAAATACGAGTTATTGAGAGCAACATCGGTGAAGTTACCGGTAATATTGGTTACGGCTGAGAATCTGGGTGGACCATAGTAGCCGAACGGAATTAGTGAGGGCGCGTTTGCAATGTTGCCTTCTTCTATCTGGCTGACGTAAACAAACTTAGACTGGTTGGGGTACTCTCCGTACTCTCTCAATCTTCTTTCGCTTTCATTCCACTCGTAATACTTGTCACCAATAATTCTTGAAATGTAATTTGTAGATCTTGGATCCAGGGTTACACCATCAAAACGTTCAAGAATAATAGGGTTTGAATCAGAATCAGTCAAAGAACGTATGACAATTGAGAATGTACCGTAGTCAGACGTAGAGGTGCTTGAGTAGCGGATTTTTTCAATTGAAATCTTGGTGTTCTTGCTAAGCCACTCGCCGTGTCCACGACCCTTGAGCTTGAACAGCTTACTTGCACGCTCTGGAACATAATCAGAAGCGTTGCCTAAGTCTTGACCGACAAACCATCCGGTCTCGGCTTCTTGTGTGGCAACTCTCATCTGGCTTGGTCCTTCGTTAGAAGAATTCTGGATTGGTAGAATCACACCAAACATGGTTGTGCCAACAATAGAGGGGGTGCCATCACTACCAGTTAGTGAATTGGTGCCACCGTCTCTTAATTCTTGCTCAAATGTTTCACCAAGCCAGTAGTTGCGCTCTTCGGCAGTATCATAGAAGCTTTGATCTGTGCCCTTCAATTGTGGATTTGTGTTGAAAACTTTGCGAATAAATCTTTCGCTGTTATCATCAAAGTTGAACGTAAACTTTTCATCAGCGGCATTAAGAGTTCTTGCACCCTTTATGCCAACAGTAAAGTTTCCAGCAGCATCACTTTCAATAACCATGCCGACACCTTCAAGCTCGTTCGCCTGAATCTTTTCAAGACGAGCACTTGCACCAGAAAGTTGAATAGAACAATTTTGGTCAGAATACCAAATAGCTGATAGCATTCCTCGTCCAAAATTTGAGACACCATCAGCTTCACTATTATAAGATAAAAATCCATCACCGCCAGAACTAGATGGGAAAACAAAGAGCCCAAAAGCGCCCCCTGTTTCAGCTTGTCCACCTGCGGTGTTGGCGTTCTTGGTAGTTTGCCAGCCAGCGCGACCTGCAGAGGTCTTATTGCTGTTTTCTGAACCTAGTAGGCGAACATAAGTAACGGGTGCAACGGAAGCATTTAGGAATGCCTTGGCAGCATATGTTCCGTACATTGGAGATTGGTAGTTGCCGTCACGGTAAATATCACCGCCAGCCAGACCGGGAACAGTGTCTCCATACATGGTCAGGAAGTCAGAATATGATTCCAACTTGACTGGCTGCATTGCGAGACCTCTCACCGAGCGTCCAATAATTACTGGACCAATGGTGTCTGGTCTGCGCGGGCGGAAAGAGTTATCAATTTCGTTGATAAACACGCCGGGAGACACAAATTTAAAACTTTTTACGGGCATTAGTTATTCCTCACTTTTTAAATAAACATGCTATAAAGCACAATCAATCATGTTTAAATAGTAAGCTTGGGACGCAAAGGACTTCAGGAAGTGTTTAGTCCATAAAAAAGTTATCGTTTCCTGCTGGAACCACAGTTTCCCTCGGGAAAGCAATCTCAACTATGCTTTCTTCTCTAGTCACGATTGGTCTATCATCACTGTTGCCCTCGCCTATAAGATATCCCAAAACTTTTATATTTATTTCGCTCGTAAATTGCCTCTCGTCTTCTCCAAGATTGGAAACGTTATTACTTTGATTGAAGCCCTGATCTATAAATGCTTCGTACATGTGTCCATTTCTACGCATTACAAAAGAATTTATTTGACCTGTTCTCGTCATGAAAGGCTGCGTAAGATCATTCATCTGCTGTTGATATTCAGTCTTTACAATAATCTTATAGTCGAGATTAACATAGATAGGAATGGGTATCGAAAGGGTTTCTATGACAACTTTTTTATTTTGCCTTGGGAAAAACTTTTGACGGGCGCCACCGCTATTTGTTCGAGTGTTCCCAACCACCGCAAAGTTTCTTGTCTTATCTTGCTTTATACGCTTAGCAATTACCATGCGCCCAGTCCTACCATTTTTTTTATCTGAAAATATATGCGCTTGGAATCCACCCTTGTTGTTAGGATCTTTTATAATACCAGTTCTCTCGATGGTGACAACAGGAAGTGTAATTACTCCCCCGCCATCATCTATAGGGTGCCTTAAATCGTGGTCATTTTTTATTTGGAATGCGCGTTCAGGAGTTTGCCAAAGAACGGGAACTCTTTTGTTGCCTTCGTTAGTGATGGTTGAAAGATCAAGATCTTCCTTTAGCCAAGATGTCATGGCATAGTCTATATCCTCTATACGAGAGCCTAGCATACCTATTTCTTCAAGAGTAAAATCTTTCCTGTCATCCGGTAGTTGTGCAAAATCAAAGTTATCAGGTAGCATCAAATAATCCCTTACGTGCCCTCTTACAAGTGGCAGAAATTTCAAAAGTTTGGTTCACTTGTCCAAATAGTTTTCTTGAAGATGACGTTTTAAGTATTTCATAATATCTTTCACCATAAAGAACAAAATCACCCTCACGTACAAATAAATCTTGATCTTCGGTGAGCCTGCGTTTATGAAAGTGAACAGTTATTTGTGACATACTATCAATACCAACAGAATCAAGATATGTAGAACCCTCTTCGTCAAAGTTAACGAGAGCGTATACTCTGACAGGAGGTAGAAAAGTTTTTTCTATTGCCTCACCGTACAAATCATGAAAATTTGTTGTGTCCATATCAATAGGGTAATAAAGAATCTGCTGTCCAATAACTTTTTCTACAAGCTCATCATTAACCTGTTTAACAAGATCGCGCTCCTTTTTACCAAGAAAGAGAGGTGGAGGCGGGGCTGCTGGTCTGGACCATTCATTATCTGACATTTAATTATCCTACAAAAATAGGTAGTGGTGAGCGACGAAGAGTTTCTTCTGCTGCCGTAACCTTTTCCTGATCTTTCTTAGCGAGTTCAGTGTATTCGATTTCCTTCAGCATATCTGCGAGGTTTTTACGAAGCTCGTCTTTTTCTTTTTGTGCTTCAGAAAGTAGAGAAGAGTAATTAAGTGTAACAGATTCACCAGGGATTGGTACAGTCTGGAACTTGCCGCGAATTTGTCCCAGCATTTCCTTACACAATGCGAGAGCATAGTTGCGAATCCATTGTTTACCCATGGAGTTGATATTGGTATACGGTATATTATCAAATGGTAGAGTGTTTATATTGTTTACGCCCCTAACACCAGTATTTATATCATTATCTTCACCCCAGGAATTGTCTACGATTCTAAAGCGAACCCATACTCTGTCAAGATAACCAGCAAAGTTATCGCTACCACGAGGAGTAGGATATAATCTAAGTCTATTATCTATAATTTCATAAGAATAGTGAGATACTCTAGTATAAAGAGAGTCCTCATACATAATTGCTTGTAGTTTGTTTTGCCACGCTGGTACAACTTCAAAAGTAGAATCGTCAGCATACTGTCCATAAGTAGAGTAGTTTCCTACCACGCCCATGCCGCCGTAGTAGCCATAAAAGCGCCACATAGCAATTGGAGACCGATAAAAAACTTTATCGATTATTATCCTAGAGTCTCCAATTTTTCCAGCATATGGGACTGCTCCTCCTGTGTCATCAACTCCAGAAGCTGAAGATGATGAAATTATAGATTGCAGATCATAATCTTGCTTGTTTGCTGTAGTGGTGAATGAAGCGGAGTATATACGTGTTGTTCCGCCCATGCCAGCCATGGTTGATACTCCATCGCCTATTTTATTTGCATAGGATAAAGTGACTTTAGAATACTGTAGATTGGCACCAGCAGGTCCACTCAAAGAATCGCCAAGATGATCAAATGTCCCGGTAACTTTGCCAAGAGCATCAGACAAAACATTCTTGCCTTGATGCATGTTGACAATATAAGAATATTCTAACACTGCCTCTTCGTAGGCTGCGTAAACATTTGCATCTGTAAGCTCAATATCTATTACATCGCCGCCCAATCTTTTATAAACAAAATTGACTTGGAGGGCAGCGCCAGTTAAAAAAGAGTCATTGCTGCTATACACTCCAAAGGGAACCGCTGTGGCAACAGCATCAGCCGATCCAGTTGAAGATAAAATTACGGCGCTCGTTTCTGATAGTGGTTGTAAATTTGTGGGCATTCATAGAGCCTCCTGTTCGTAGTAAATAGTGAAAGGAGAAACAAAAGCCCCCTCATCTTATTAGATGAGGGGGCAACAAATACTACTTTTCTTTATTCTGACTTAGTAGCACTTTTGACTGCTGTCTTAGCGCGTGGCTTAGCAGGAGCCTTCCGGGTGCGAGCCTTAGCCTTTTTTGGAGCAGGCTCTGCTACCACCTCCGCCGCACGGGCGCTCTTTCTTCTAACAATAGTTCTTCTTTTAGCCATTTGTCAAATACCTATCAAACATCATCAGGAACAAGAGTACCGTAAAGGCGAAGAACTAGCTTGCCCGCGGTGTAGTCAGCATCATCTGGATCACCCGCACCTTGTCCAGTTGCCAAGTATAAATACTTGCCGCTAGCAGCGTTGTTATCAACAGTACCAGTTGAATTATCACCCTTGACTAGATCGGTCCCAGCAGCGACCAGAACCGCAGTGGTTGCACCAGCGGAGCCAGTTGGAGATGCAAAGCGCAAAGTGGCGCTATCAGAGTAGACCACATCAATATCGGGCTCGCCCCCTGCAACATTTTCAACACAAGTCAACTCAACATCATGAATCATGCCGTTGACAGTATCACTTAACTGGCATAAGAATGCTGGACCCACTGGACCTGCCTCTTCGCTTTGTGAACCGCTCAAGCCAATGACTACTGCTCCGGCAGAACCAGAGCTTGCCATTGTCCCGAGGGATGTGCCAAGGTCAACATAGATTTCTGTGGTAACCTGGGTACCATCCTTAAATAACCGTGAGTGACCAATAGCACTGTTAACACCAGCGCCCTCAGTCATATCACTGTCTTGTCCTAACTTATCAAGAGCGTATAGTCTCTGACGCCCTAATCTTCTACTTCCCATAATATTCTCCTTTTTATTATGTTATTGCAATAACTTGTTTTCATTCAATGATCTAGTACCAGCCACCTCGATAAAAGATCTTTCTGTGGGCAGTGGCCTCGCCCAAAGGAGAACAAATCCAAGTTATTGTAAATAGTTCTCTCAAAACAAAAACCCCCTACCGGAGTAGGGGGCTTAGGTTTAGTGATGATTACCTATCAGGAGTATTCTTCACCGAGTAGACCACGGACGACGACTAGACCGTACATATCTGGACGGACCATCTTCTTGGCGTAACGGGTCATAACACCCTTACGCGGAACGAAGTCTTCCGGTCCAAAGATTGTGGGAGTAGTCTGTAGTGGCACGTAAGGTGCGTAGACATAGCCGCTTTCAAGGAAAGAAGCACCGCGACGACCAACGAGGACCACGTTGCGTAGGAAGTAGGGGTCAACGATGACATCAAACTTCTTGCTTAGTGAGCCAACGCGGAGAGCGCCGATGGAGCCCTTCTCGTCGTCGTGAGTGACGCTTGCACGGAAGCCAGCGGTGAACTCAAGAATGTTGGCAACTTCGGGTGAGGTCACGACGAAGTTAGCACCACCACGTAGAGTCTTACGGTGGATCTGAGCGGAGACATCATTGATAGTCTCAATGAGGGTCTCGTACCACTCGGAAACGGTACCGGTAAAGTCAGGAGCAGCAGTGCTTGCACCTAGCTCTGCACCAGTGGATGCGTTGACGAATAGACCCGGTGCGCGGGACCAGTAGCGGGTACCAGCAGTAGCGCCGTTTACGAGGTCAGCGAGAATCTCACGGTCAATTTCTAGAGCAATCTGCTCAGAGAGAATTGAGGTAAGCTCAACCTCTGCATCCAAGTTGTGGTATGCGTTGAGGTCCTGACCAAGCTCTGGGGTCCACTTAGCCTTGAGCTTCTTGGTCTGAGCGGTGACAGCAATGGAATCAACCTTGATGTCAATCTCAGGAATGAAAGACTCGGCTTCAAGTGGGAATAGATCGCCACGAACAGCGCCAACAGTGCTGGCAGCATCAATCTGATCCTTGACGGGGTAAGTAACATCGGCTTGTCCGAGAGCAACGGCAAGGTTAGAAGGACCAACTTCAGCGGCAACATCACTCTGATCAACAGAGAAGACGAAACGAACAGTTTCAGCACTGTTCATAGAGTCGGTGGCAGCCACAAGATCAGTTAGACGACGAATCTGTGCTAGGTTGGTTACACCGCCAAGACCAGTAACATCAGCCGCAGCCAAGTTGGCGATTACGAATGGAGACAAGTTCTCAAAATCGGGATCGCCAGTATCAGAAGCTAGGTCGGTCTTAGTGACATCAATAACAACAACAGCCTTCTCAGTTCCGGTAAGGGAAAGTAGATCGGGGTCAAACTTGATGCGCTTCTTGTCAGCCAAGCTAACGCTACCGTTTAGACGGAAAACGCGGGTCTTGGTGTTGCTAGAAGCAGGGATATCTGCGTTGTTGCTACCAGATGGGGAGGAGTAAGCGTAACCAGTAGCACCATCGCGTAGCGGACCACTGCCACCAGCCTTGCTATCCTGATCAACCAAGTTAACACCGCCAGTAATCTGAGCAGCTACTCGGTCACCACCGTAAATTGACTGGCCAGAATCGTTACCCATACGTGGGAAAACGCCTGCTGCGCCTCCAGCGTCGGGAGAAAAGGTGAAGTCAAGGAAGAAAATGAGACCACTGGGTAGGCTCATTGGCTGGACGCTAACGAGGTCGTTGGCGATAAGACCAGCAAAAACGCGACGAACAATTGGGAATGCGACGGCGGCGAAGCCCTCAACATCACCAGCAGCAAGGGTAGTCTGCTCACGGAGTAGCTCCTTTGCTTGGTTTTCAAGTAGACGAGCCATGGTGTTCTGCTTACGCTCACCATCAAGACCCTCTAGAAGTCCGGTCTTCTTCCACTTGGAAAGAAGTGCGTGGGACTCCGCACGCATATCACGATTGACAACGCCTTCGGTCAATCTTTGTACAATACTAGACATAATTATAAATCCTCCTTAAATTTGATTTAATTGATACCTGCTAGTTTACGCATTCTCGTAGTAAATGGATCAGCTTTTGGTTGTTCCTTACGAGATGCACGGATAACGGAAGTTGGACGGTTGATAGCTTCGCTTAGTGATTGTGGTCCCCTCTTGGGAGTGGACGCCACTGTGCTTTGAAGGGTCTCGTGGATTGTCTTCGCTTCCTCAACCGAACCAGCCTTAGAAATCGCTTCGACAATTCTTTCTTTTTGTCGCTCATTCAGGGAGGTATTTCTTAGCGTGCGGTTGGTGTAAAGGAGTCGTGCATTACTAAGATTTACATCCTGCACATTCTCCTTAAGGGATCCTACTACTTCTTGGTAGTTGGAAAGTGTTTCTTTTAATTTCTTGTTCTCGAATACTAGCTCTTCTTGAGCCTTCTTAAGTGCTTCGAGTTCTTCTGCGACTTCGGTGCTGCGGCGATGAGCCATTTCTAGCTCCATCTGGTGCTTGACTGCTTCTTCGGAGCGTCCAGCCCAGCCGCCTAGCGTAGCACCCATATCTACGGTAAGTTTTTCCATAATTGCATCGAGGAGATCATCGGAAAGTTCTTCGTAAAGATCTTCTTCGCCTTCTTCCACAACTTCATCATCGGCTTCTTCAAGGGTTTCTTCTTCCTCTTCAGAAAGCATAGATGCTACCATTTCCATAATGGATTCTTCGTCAAGCTGTAGTTCTTCATCTACTGGCTCTTCTTCAGCTTCTTCAAGGGTATCTTCTTCGGCTTCTTCAAGAGTGCTATCTTCAATACCTTCGCGGAGTTCATTTAGTGCCTCGGCAAGCTCAGCAAAATCGATGGTAACCTCAGACTGGTCGCCCTCGTTAACGCCATCAAGCTCAGCAACGTCCTCAGTAAAAGCATCGGGAACGCCTTCGGCGATCTCATCCTTCTCAACTTCTTCGTCCATAGTTGCTTCTGCATCAGCAGTAGGCTCATCGCCTCCTAGACCCAGAGCGGCTTCTAATTCATCCTGCTCAAGAAGCTGGTTGAGGGTAGACTTAACTTCGTCTGAATACTTGTCGATTATGGTGGCTTCCGCGTTTTTCATTGCGGCTTCCTTCAACGCCTTGGCGTCTACGATTGCTTGCTCTAATAGTGAAGACATAAACAAAAACTCCTATAGAAATAGTTTTTCATTTTAAATAGTGTGCAGATGAAGTAAAAGCAGTTCTTTTAGCCCGGTCTTTCTGACGGTATGTCATTAAAAGTACGCATGTTTAATTTGTAGTAACATTTGAAAGAAAACTGCTTATCGCCTTGTCCTGATGCTGCCTGTTTTCCAAAGCCAATAAATACATGGGCAGTAGAGCCGGTGGGGCGTCCAAGACTTTGAAATTTAGTTCCGAACTGCGTTTGTCCAGCAATTCTTTGCTCATCTTCAAATGAATTGTCAGAACCATCATAGCCAAAACAATCAATCGCATAAAATGGATTATTGTAGGCTGGGATACTGCCTGATGGTGTTGTAATAAGAGCGGCTCTAATATAATTAATATCGTTTTCAGTTCCACTCAAGCCCTTGCCACTACCTAAAGTAAAAGTTGCTATTCTTTGATTTGCGTTAGTATAGACAAATCCAGTCCCCATGCAACAATCAAGATCGGTATCACCGTCATTAACACCCAAAATAATATAGCATTTATTATTATCTGTCAGTCCCGGTGTTGATGTCATTTCGATGAAAAGATCTATGGTGAAACTATCTCCGCCCAAAGATACTGGCGTTCCATCACTTTTTGTAACCGGAAAACCAAAATAAGCACAGGATGGATTTGATACCGTAGCGCCACCACCAAAATTGGAAGCAACATCAAGAATTGTTATAGTGTTTATTTCTCCGTCATCAGATGAGCCGCTTGAAGAAATAACATCAACTGGCGTGCCGCTTGTACGCGTCTGGGTTCTTTTCACTGTAGCATTTTTAAGCAGCAAAGGTCCGGTCCATTCGCCCTCATCTACAACGCCCCAAAATTTGCCGTCTGAGCCTGATAAAAGTCTTATTTCTGACATTAGTTGGTCCCCACGATGTAGAAATTACCCATTCCGTCGGAAGCCAATGTTATTGAACCAAAACCAGTCTGTATTTTCGCAATACCTTGTCCATCAATTCTATCTCCAGAGTCATAAGCACTTGCACTAATAACAATGTGGTTAGAGCCAGAGCAACTTCCACTAACATCTTTAAATATAAATCTTTGCCCTGCGTCATAAGTATTTGCGGCAGATAGTGAAGCTGTGATTGCCGAACCGGTTGTAACAATTCCAAGTATATCGCTTTCTTGTGCAACAGTAAAGTTGGCTGTAAAGTTATTGAAGGCGCTCTGTCCACCTACATTTTGCAGGTTGCTTCCGTCTCCGTAGAAGAACGACGCAGAGATGTTGCCAGATGAACTTACTTCCTGAACAGCGAGCGTATTGGTTGCGCTATTAAACGTGAAAGCACTAGAGCCGGCAAAAGCATTGCTGTTGTTAAATTGAACTTGTGTGTTGCTGCCGACTGCACCATTATTCTGCACTAGAGTCACAACACTTTCTAATGTTGCATTCTTGGGCTTATTGCCATCATCACTATCGCCAAGAATAATTATATCGGCTGCAACGGGTGAGCCTTTTGCTGCAGTTCTAGATGGACTTATAGCAAGTCCAGTCAAGGCTGAAACATCTAGTCCGCTAGTATTGCTTGCTGTTACTTCTAATCCATTTGCACTCGCTGTCAATCCAAACGAAGCCGAGACTGCTAACTTGGTGCTATTATTAAATAATCCGTGACCGATATTTATATTGGCAGCACTAACATTGCCGTTTAATTCTGCAGCAGGTAGATTGGTTAAATTTCCTCCGTCTCCGTAAAAAGCAGCGCCTGAAACATTTGACGACGCACTTATTCCTGTTACACTCATAACTTTAGTGGTATCATTAAATGTAAAAGTTGCATCGGCTCCTAGAGCGGCTGAGCCACCATTGTTGAAAAATATTTGTGTATCTGAGCCACCTAGCGTTGTAAAAGAAAGAGTGTTATTCATGTATGTAGAAAGATTTGTCATGGTAGCTTTCTTTAGCTTGTTTGAATCGTTGTCATCTGAAACTAAAAACGCATCGTCATTTGCCAAAGAGGATATTGAGACAGCGTTATTTGGGCTAACTCCCAAGCCTGCGGAGGCTAAAGAAAGTCCCGAGGATGCTGATAATTTTACTGCCAAGTCCCCACTACTATTTTCTACACCATCACCTAGATTTAAAGAAGTGGCTGATATGTTTGAAAGTCCCTCGCCAGATCCAAAAAAAGCAGAGGCTGAAATTTCGCTAGAAGCGGTAAGATTGCTAACAAACGATGAGCCTGTAACATGTAGGGATTGTGAAACATGTACAGGATAAGCTTCAAATGTAACATTAGTGTTTTGAATCTTAATTGGATAATTGGCAGCCTGTTGAAACCAAATTGGGTAAGAAGTAGCTTCAGTTTTTATAATGAAAGTCTCAACATTATTTGCTTTAATTTCTGCGTGTTTTACACCTTCTTTTTTAAATTCTATAAAAGAAGATTCTGTTTCGCCTTTTTCTAGAATCAGTAATGGGGTCTGATTTATAGAACTGGATACAGTTAGGTGTGCAAACGATCCAGATGTTGAATTAACATTAGTAGCAGAGTAGGTGGGCGAAGAAATTCCACCGGAGGCTGTTATTGCACTAGAGAAAGTTTTAATCCCTGCAATTGTTTGGTCACTGTAATCATCGACCATACTCTCAATGGAGCCAGTCGTTGAATTAATAAATTGAACATTACCTTTGAGGACGTTATATGCCATACAAAAAAATCCTTTTATTTTTAGTTTCTCAGTAAATAGTCGCAAGAAAAAAGGATGCCCCCCATATAGGAGGGCACCCACAAGAAATCTGATTAGAACCAGAAGTTTGTATCAGACAATGATAAACTTGTCAGTATCAACGTAGACTAGAGTAACAGCAGCATAGTCGTCCTGAAGTTCAACAGGATCGCCATTATCAATGACCTGTGAACCAACAGGGGTGACTGTGATTTTGACACCAGGGTCAATTTCAGCAGCCTTGACAATGACTCTATCACCAAATGAGAGCGCACTAGAAGCCGGAAGGCTCCAGGCACGGTTCACGGAGATAGTGGCGTTGCCGTAGTTGACACCCTCGGTTAGAGTAACATCGGCATCGCCGCGGGAGGTGGGTGTACCACCACCGAAGAAGATTCCGAGGTTAGCAAGGGTAATCTTCTTGACATTACCGGAGTCGTCGTCGTCACCAATCATCATAACGTCATCGTCAGCGGGAGTAGTGAGTACGCCCTGACCAGAGATGATATCTTCTGCAAGCATACCGTGCTCAACTACACCAGTGCCGAGGGTGAGGGCACCACCAGCAGCGATGGTAGCATCGCCGGAAACGTTACCAAAGATTGCATCTTCCATGTTAGAGAATGTAATCTTCTTCTCGGTGCCACCGTCTGAGAAGACAAAGTGATCACCCTGAGCAACACCAGTTCCACCAAGAGCGTCAAGCTCGTCAATGTCTAGTGATAGGACGCCAGAAGAGAAACCAAGACCAGCCCCACCGACAGAAGAACTGAGGTGGACCTTGCTTCCGCTTACGTGTAGACCCTGACCAGCGACGTTAGAAGCAAGCATTGAACCTTCGACTGCACCAGCAGCGATGGTAAGAGCACCAGTATCAGAAGCAGTGGCATCACCGCTCATTGCGCTGTAGACGTACTTCTTCATGCGGGAGAGGGCAGCAACACGGTTAGTACCGCCAGCACCGTCATCAACAATGAGAAGGTCAGCATCAGCAAGGTCAGCGCCAATGTCAGTAGAACCATCAAGGTCAAGCTTGTCAGCCTTGACGGTGCCATCGAGGACAGCAACATTGGTAACTGCGTTAGCAGCCAACTCATCAGGACCAATAGCGTCATCGTCCATCTGGGTTTGTGATACTGAGTTGGCAGCCAGAGTTAGAACACCACCAGCAGCGACAGTAGCATCACCGGAAACGTTACCAAAGATTGCATCTTCAAGGTTTGAGAAGGTAATCTTCTTCTCAGCGCCGTCGTCAGAGAAGACAAAGTGGTCACCCTGGGCAACACCAGTGCCGCCAAGAGCGTTTAGTCCATCAATGTCAAGTGACAACTGTCCAGCGAGTGAGCCTGAGAGACCGGTGCTAGCCATAAGCTGAACCGCATCGCGGACTCTTTCTCTTCTTGGAACTCCGCCTGGGGCGGTAAAGATGAAGAAGTCATTCTGAAGGGTAACAGCGTCTTCGTCAAGAGCACCAATATCAAGTGCAAGACCCTCGCCCATGCTTAGACCACCACTTGAAGAAAGCTGAATAGCAAGCTTGTTGCTGCTAATCTGAAGACCACCAGAGCTAGATACGTCCACTGATAGAGCGCTGCCGCCACCGCCAGTGAGACCATCGCCTGCAACGCTGGTTGCAATCATTGCAGATTCAACAGCGCTGTTTTCAATGGTGAGAGCACCACCTGCGGCGATGGTAGCATCACCACTGACAGCACCGAATGCTGAGTCTCTTACATGCTGGAAGTCAATCTTCTTCATGGTGCCATCATCAGAGACAGCAAACTCGTCGGTGTCAGCAAGGCCAGCAGACGAAAGCTCGGATCCCATATCAGCAATGTTGAGATCTAGAGTTGAGCCGTTACGGACAAGTCCGTCACCAGCCAAAGAAGTTGGGTTAGCAATAGAAAGGGTCTGACCCGAAACGGCATTAGAAGCAGAAAGTGAAGTTGCGTTAAACGCATCCTTGACTGTCATTGCATCTTGATGCACCACGGTACCGCTTAGAATTGCGGGACCTACTTGAAATTTGTATGACATTTATAAAATCCTCCTAAAGATAAAAATGTACAATGCTTTTGGCACAATATGCACCAATAGCATTACATCATTAAATAGTTTAGGAAAAATCAAGTAATAAAGAACTTTGATGAGCCGTCTGTGTAAACCATTAAAGATGTATAAGGTGACTCTAAAACTACTTTATTTTGATTGTCGATTGTTTGTCCAGCACTTGCAGAGATTATGATACTGTGTGTATTGGCTGCACCACCCTCGTCTTTGAAAACAAAGGTCTGACCACTATTTAAAAGCGATGCGTTTGGCAAACTGGCTGTGATTTGGGCGGCGGGGGTGGCGGTGTCTATACCAACATAATAGTCCGAGATTAGTACATTGTAATTCGCAGTAACAAGGGTCCTATTGAGTGTCAGACCGGTTTTAATTTTTGTTGTTTTATTTTCAACATCAACAACAAACAAATCAGTGCTTGATGAAAAAATTGATAAGGAGCCAGTAAAATGATGTGTATCATCATTTGAATTTCCAAGTTTGCTAGAACCAAACTGATTTATTTCAACTAAATTTGTTTGTATTATATCAAAAGCATGTGCTTCAACGTTCCCAGAAACCACAAGCGCCCCTGTGATAAACAAGGTGTTATCATTAAAAGTAACATTTGAAGAGCCGCTTATATCTCCGGGACTTGAGTGAAATTGTAAAGAATTGATCGGACCCTGCGCTATTGCAAAATCAGGTCCCCCGGCAGAAGAAGTAAGAACAACATTGTTGTTAGAATCTAGAGCAAGAAACGATGATGTGGTTGCCTGCCCTGCTGCCAAAGAGGTTAGTTGCATAGTGGACGCTGTAACTTGTCCATTTACAAGTAGCCGAGAACCATTAAATCTTAAGTTTGGTTCTCCAACCAAACTATCGGCGTCTGCTCCAATTGATACAAGATAGTCAGTTGTACCATTGGCTACGACTCTAGCGACATTTTGTAATCCCTGCCCGTCGCCCTTGAATTCTCCAACAATTACGTTTGTAAATTCACTGCCATTCGTAGAAGGCTCGAAAACAACTGATTCGTTTGCGACAACTGTACCGGAAAGAAGGTTATAAGCCATTACATAACCTCCTCGTTAGAATACGAACCAGTTAGCACCGTTAGAATAAAGAGAAATTGCTGGGTTAGAGCCAGTAAGAACATAGGCTCCATTATTATCTATCGTATTTGGTGATGAGGCAGAAATTGTTATGGCTCCCGTTCTTCCAGCGGTTTCATCTTTTAGAACCAATATGGCGCCAGAATTGTGTGTAGAGGCTGATAACAATCTAAATTCTACGTCTCCAGATCCACCAAAACCAATAATATAGTCCCCGGTGGAAGACGATAATCCCGATGTTGAAATGGTTCTATAAGTATGTCTCATGCCAAGCGTTATCGATTGGCTTAAAGCAGGTAAGACTTGGAACGTTGTAACAGTATGAGTATTGCCAACAAAAAGACTACCAGTTATTATGTGGGTATCTTCGTCACTATTTCCAAAGATAGTTGAACCAGAAATTGTATCTGTTTGATTGACAACAAAAGAACTTGCACTGATTGCGCCGGAAACATGAAGAGTGCCAGTGAGAAAAAGTGTACTACTAGAGGTATTAAAAATTAAATTTGATGAGCCAGTTATTACATTGGTCCCACTTAGGAACTGTAAAGATCCAGTAGGTCCGCCTACGCTGACTGATGTTTCTTCTGTGCAATTAACATATGCCCATCTAAATTGAGCCATTATAGAACTCCTTTAGAAAGTGCTGAACGCGATAGTTACGGTGCTAGTGCTACCAGATTTAACAGAAATCCAATCGGCTCCGTTAATATCAAGTATTTGGTGCTGATCGTTCCCAACTAAAACAGAACTGTTTGTCGAACCAGTCACGGCTTCGTGCCAAAAGCCAGAGGCATAATTATAGAGGTATACATTTGAGATTGTGCTTGAACCCGAGCACATTAAGTGGGCATATCTCTGATTTTCAGTTTGATAACACCCATTTGCATGAGTGAAATCATCTTCAGAAAGGGCATTTAACGCAGCCAGCCCGGTGGTGCCTGTGATATAGTTTTTATCTTGATTGTCGGGCGCCTTTGGTCTTCTTGTACGCCCCCAGCTTGTTGGTTTATAAATCGACATAAGAAACCTCCGTTTTTACATAGTCGTAAATAAATAGTCTCAACTATTTCTTTCGCGGCGTGCTTCTTTAGCCTTTTGCTTGGCTATATTTCTTCTCTGTCTGCGGATAGCAGCCTGCTTCGCGTGCCTCTTGACATCAGATGGCTTTTTAAAGTATCTTCTGTCGCGGAATTGTTCAATAATTTTAGCTTTTTTACATTTCTTGATAAACTTGCGGATCATCTTCTCGTGATTGCCGCGGCACTCTCGTGCGTTTACAACTACATTCGCACTCTTACGTTTGCTCATTTGTATTCCTATTTAATCGCTTGCCAAATTTTGCTTGAGTTACCCATGATTGAACTAATATCTACGCCTGCATCGCTTGGATCGTCACCTAGAACGCTTGACTTGTGCGCTTGGCCGGGTGCTGTTGTGTTTCTGAGAGGCTCTGTGCCTTCAAAAAGATCCACCCCGTTGTAAGCGTCTCCACCAATAGAGTCTAGTAACTTCTTGCGATGCTCTTGTAGTTTTTTGTTCGCCTCTCGGGACTTACGCTGCATTTGCAAGTCTTCATTAAATAGCTTATTGTTTCTTTTCTTTGGCTTGTTCTCAACAATTGGTTGCCGAGACATGCCGGATGCAACCTGAGCAACTACCTCTGTAAGAAGACCTTCTTCTATGAGGACCTCTTGGATACACTCCTTTACGACTGGCTTGATTAGCTTCTTGAGTTGTGTTTTGTTCATTGTTCCTTCAATACTTCGTTGAGTAATCTGTTAATGCGATCTGCTTTGGTAAACACTTTGTTGTTGAACTCTTTTGCTTCTCGCATCATAAATGCATTCGGGGTTGAGGGCTCGGACACAAAGTCAAAACAAATAAGCTGGAAGTCTTCTTGGACAACGACATTGCCAGCAGCTTCAGACACAGAGCCCATACCGCGAGAAGAGATGCCAAGCTTGACGCCCGACTCTACGAGAGACTTGAGAACCTGACCTGATGGGGTGTTAAGAACCTTGACCTTACCCATAACAGCCTTGTCTTCCATCCAAATTTCTGTGACCATGTGTGAGGCGTTCTTTAGATTGATGACTGAATCATCGGGGTGGTCTAACTCACCAAGCGCTCTGTTTTCTTTTACAAGCTTCTTGTAGTTCTCAACCTCTCTCATCAAAACTTTGTGTGGGTAAACACGACCATTCCCGTTTTGCACGTCGGCTTCTTGCAGTTTGCCAGAAAGTATCATGCCGCCGTTGGCGACAAAACGTTTCTCGTCCTCAGTAAGAAGGTCTTGGCAAACACCGCCTTCACATAGTTCGTAGTATTCTCTTAGTAGTTTCATTGGTTATTCCTTGTGCGGGCGCTACCCGCGCGAGTTAAGAGCCTTTACAGCAACGACGGACTGGTTGCAGTCCCCACTTTTCAATAAGATAGTTGTTCATCACTCTTCTCCAAAAAAGTTATCTTGTTTGTAGTTGTGCTTTATCATGATACCTTCATCAGAGAACACCATGTTGAGAACATAGGATGTTGCAGACGATAGGCAACCAAGCAAGAAAGCATTGATCAACGTAACATCAAAGGTAAATAGTTCAGTCCAAGGAGAAAGAAGGCACAAAAACCATCCAACATGAAATCCCATACACATGGGGCAATGAAAAACCTTCCCGTATCCCCTATAGGATTGTTTTGTGGGGCGTAGTTTTTTTATTATGGGCATATCGCTATAGACTAAAATTTGTGTTAGTCCGTAGGCTATAAGCACAAATAAAATAAGTTCAGGCATTTGCTCTCTCCATTACATTACCAGCAGCATCTACACCAGAAATCATGCCGAATACATCGGCGGCTTGTAATTTCTTGCCTTTTAAAATCAACTCAATAGCATCGGGTGCCATCATTGGGTCAACAGTTCCAGAACTAGATATCGAATAAGCCATCCAAGCAATGGCGGCGGCTGCTGGTCCATAAGTTTTTATTTTTTTACCCAGTTCTGTGTTGAAAAAGTTTTGTGCTGCTATCAGTGCATCAGTTTGTACTTTTAATTGCTTATCCATAAAATCGTCAACGATTCCTTCGTCAACTGATTCACTTTCGATTATCTCTTTCATTTCTCTGAATGAAGAGACCAGATCCATTATTTCTTCGTCTTGAGATACGATGCTCAAAAAATTTTGTAGCTTCTCTTTATCTTTTATTTTTGAAATTTGTTGTATAAGATTTTTGGTTTCTGCATCGCTGTTCTTAATTTTTTCAAGAGTTTGGTTTTCAAATAAAACAAATTTGTTCCAGCTTTCCATTATGACTTTCATTTCTTTTGGCATAATGGGCTCCTATATTGTGTACATGTAAGAGAAAGTGTAAGGATCTCGAATGTAGCCCTTACGGATGGAGCCTTGCTCATCGCGTTGTGGCACTTCACCAAGTTCTGTAGAGTCTGTCTTATCAGGGTTGGTGTATTCATCCTCAACACCACCAACCATTGCCTCAACATTTTCGTAGTAAGGTTTCTCTTCCTTAATGAATTTTTCGATATTCACAAGCGCAAACTTAGCAGCATTTAACTTGCCGTCTGCGGATTCTTGTAAATTTGCTTCCATCGCACCATAAAATGCACCACCTTGAATAGACTCAGGAATAATAATGCCCTTTGCGACAAGGTGATTGAATAGGCGATTCTGCGCGCCGTAGGTGAAGTCGGTCATTGTTTGTTTAGGGAAAGCAGTAATCTTCTTGTCCTTCCCAGACAGAACGATGTCAATGTCTCCGTGGTCAAAGATCATAAGATCACCACTAAGAGACTTACGAATGTCTAATTCTAGGGTTACGGTAGGAGGGGGAGTCTTAGGCTTAATTGTAACCTTGACTGGTTCTGGTACTGGGACAATTCTAACTGTTACTGCCATCGTCGTAGATTTCCTTTACGAGTTCTTGAGTCTTCAAGATTGTGAAGAGAGTTGCTTCCGTCAAGACAGTTTCGTTTGATAAAGCTGCAAGGCGTTGCTTGACTAACTCTGTTTTTCTAATCATTTCTTGATCAGCAGCAACCTCTTCAACTTCTCTTGCTTTCTCAAGTGATTCCTTCAATCTTGTAAGTTCGCGATTGAGGTAGATTTTTGTTTCCAAATCATCAGTGGTAAACGATGAGATGTAGCGGCTTAGTAATTCTTTTTGTTCTCGGAGCAAAGAAGAGCCATACTTTTCATTAAACTTGTTAGTAAAAGTTGTATAAGTAATCGCATCAATAGGTTGCATTTCCTGCTCTTTAAGAATGCCACTCATGCCCTGAATAATTTTTGTCTCTAACATAACTGCCTGTTTGGGCGAGTTGGTATTAAACATCTTGGCGATGGTTGCTAAAGACTTGTAATTTGGAACAAAGTTGTTGAATGCCGCAGGGCTCAGATCCTTGTTGATGTCATTGATGACTTCTGTCTGCTGCTTGAATAGTCCTTCGGGGTCTATGAGACGTTTAGCAGCCATTGCAGCCTCTACAATTTTTTTACTAGTGGTTTCGTCTAGGTTCTGATTTTCATACAGTGAGCGATAGCATTCTAAGTCTTTCTTGAGCAATGAATCGCCTGTAAAGTGCTTGCGAACAATGGAAACAACTTTAGCTTTCCGCTCATTGTCGCCTTTGATAATAGCGACAGTCGCTTCGCGGGCAAGTGCCTCAAATACAAAAGCTGTGTTTCTCTTTTTGTTATGCTTATTCTTCATTATTGTTCTCCGTAACTTTGGTCTCCAGTGATTCAAGCAAGTGCTTAACAGAGGTATTTACTTCAAGAAGAGATAATTCTTCATCTTGGTCTCGCAAGTAATTAGGGTCTTGCTCTTCATAAATTCCTCTAGCGAGTGATCTTAGTTCTGAGGCACCAAGATTATTTGTTCTGTAGGTGTTCATTTCAGGCGTTGGGATGCTTGCATAGTTACGAGTTCTTGCTCCCGAGGGGCGCTTGTCCACTGCAACTTCTTGGTATGCCTTACCCTTGGCGCCCTTGGTAACATATTTTTTTCCTTTTCTTGAGCGCTTACCAAGAGATGGTGCAAGTCTTGGGGCGTCACGAGAACCGGGTGGTGCTGCGAGTAGCGGGGAATCGTCATCGGCGGCGGCTTCAGGAGCACCCGCATCGTCACCACCAAGGTCGAGAGGTCCGCCTTCATCACCACCGAGTTCTAAGCCTCCTGCCTCATCGTCTCCGCCGAGGTCAAGTCCGCCACCAGCAGGCTCGCCGCCACCAGCCATTGCTTCAGCAACAGCCTCAAGTGCTGTGTCGTGCTTACGATCGTAGAACATTTCGCGTTGGTTGCGTAGGAACTCCTCGTGAGACATATTAAAGATATTATCGGCAACCCACCGACGAGAGAAGTAGCCCTCAGTTGCAGATGCAGCAATATCAAACTTGGTCTTCCAGTGTTCAAGCTCTTGTAACTCGGCAATCTTACTTGGATTATTGAGAGAAAGTTTAAAGTTTATGAGATCTTCACCTCTATAGCCGAGGGTGTAGAGATGAATAATACCGATCTTCTCTAACTCGTGTAACACTGAACGCTGGAGGCGTTGGATGGTGCGTGCGAATCGTATGTCTTTAGTGGCGAGAGTGGTCTTATCTTCTTGTGCGCCTTCGCCCATGGTCAAATATGTTTGTGGTATCTTGATTGCTGAGAATAACTTATCGCGAAGATATTTGATGTCGTCAATCGCGGTAGTGTTCTGTCCAGCGCCAAGATTCTGAATATCAGTCACAGACCCAGCACGAACAGGAATGTAGTAGTCCTCTTCAATAGAAAGTGGATTGTAGCGAAGGTCTATGCGCCCAGTATCCTTGTTGACAATTGTGTGACGCTTTAATTGCGTAACAATCTTCTGCATGTATTGCTCAACTTCTTGTGGTGGTATTGCGCCAACATCAATCTTAAACACCTTGCGTTCAGAGGAGCGAACAATACGGTAAGCCATCATTGCATCCTCCATCAGTGTAAGCTGACGCCATATTCGTCTGGCAGGTTCAAGAACAGAAGTACCATATGGAGAATATTTGTCGTTACCAAGTATACGGAAATGTGCGATTTGCCAGTTCTCGAATGTCATCCCAGCAGAGTTCCACTGATATTGAATGTAGTTGGGGTTTGTGGCGTCAAGACCTTCTAGCCTCTCAATCTCTTGCAGTGGTATGGCAATTGTTGACTGAACACCAATTTCATCATCAATATCAAGATATAAAATGAAATCGCCATACTTACACATTGTACGACACCAGCCAAACAGGTTGTGTTCAATGTTCATGACATTATGATACAGAATATTGAGAACTGCTTTAATCTCATCATTACGACACCTAATGTTTAACATCGGAGAGAGAGACGAGAATGTGGTCATTTCATCTGCATAAATGTCAAGAGCAGAGGCAAGCTCGGGCATATACTCCATTTGATCAAAGTCAATATAACGCTCTGAGCGGCGCTGGTTTGCGATTGCATTTGCTGCAATGGTATCTAAAGGATTATAAGATTGTTTTTTAAACTGCTGACCAGATGCAGACTTGAAACGAGTGGAATACTTGTCAAGATGCTGTCTACGAATCTTACGACCAGACTCTGAGCGATAGCTTATGATAGGTCCAGAGAACAACCGAGTAAGAGACCGAAATAGTTGCGAATCTCTATTTGCTGGGTTTTTTCCTTGTTTTGGGTTTTTTGGTGCCATTTAATTTCTCACTTAATTATCCACATATATTGCGAATATAAATTTTTTGCTTCGTTCATTTTACTAGTATTGTCTTCGCCTGTGTAGCCAATTTGTCCTTTTATCTGTGTGTTTAGGGATGTCCTTGAAGTTATAATGGCATCAACGAAAGCCTTTTGATAATTCAGATCTCGCGAATTTGTTTGTAGGGCTGTATCTCTAACCCAGCAACAAATTGCAAGAGCCATCACCAAATCATCATTGTAGCCCCTCATGGCTTGTGGTTTCCCGTTGTACCAAATAAAAGTACGAAACTCGTTTGCTAAACGTGAAGAATATGTCTTAACTAGTTTGTTCCTAACAAACTCTTCTAACTTGGCTACAATGAGCGGTCTAGTTTTGCTGGTGGTTGAAAAACCAGCTATAGCACCTGAATGATTTTCACCAAGGTGCTGATCAATATATTCATGCGTGGACTTGATAGAATAATAAAGATTGGGGTAGGCATACTCTACAAGCTTATCTATCACTGTGTAGCCAATAGAATTATTTTCTACAACCATCATACAGTTTCCAAATTCTCTGCCCACTTGATTTAACATGTTGGCATAAAGGTCAGGCGTTGGCTTGCCCATGTATTCACCAACCACCTCCATTGTTTCAAGCTTTAGAATGTGGAATGTGGAGCTATCTGCACCATCGCCTCTTGCAACGTCTGCCGCAAGTAAATAATTACAACTTGGGTCATGTTCTTCCCAAATCCAAAAGTTTCTATCAAAGCCAGTCTTGTGTTTTGGTTCTCTGACATTGGACATAATCCATTCCATGTTGTCAGGATCTATAACAGTTTCACCAGAAGTGTTGAAATTACACTCTAACTCCTGTGCGATCTGTCTTCTAGACATATTCTTGGTTTCTTTCTTAAACCACTCTTCATCTCTATCAGGGTGAACGTCCCACATAAGCGTTGTGAGGTTGAAATTGTTTTCATTGGTCTCGGCACCTACGCAAGTTTTATGAAACCAGTTACCAACACCGTTTGGTGTAGAGATAGCAATACAGCGACCGCCAGTGGATAGCGTTGGGTATAGACCAGTCCACAGTTCTTCTAGACCCTCAATGTGTGCAGCCTCGTCAAGAACGAGAAGTGATAGTGCCTCAGAACGACCAGCGTCGCCAGAGGTGGAGGCAGCCTTGATAGAAGAACCATTAGACAACTCAAAGGACGTGCGGTTGTCGGTTGTAATATTTGCAATCCTGATCCAGTCAGGAAGGTTCTTCATGATGTTTTTGACTTTTCGCACCAAGTTGCCTGCTGTTTCAAACTTAGTCGCCATGACAAGGATAGCCTTATCACGATGAAACAACATCATCCAAACAATGTAACCAGCCGTAATCGTTGAGATACCTAGCTGGCGCCCTTTGTTAATAACATTGAATCGGTAGTCATTGAAGTCGTTTAGAAGGACATCCTGATAATCGTATGTCTTAAACAACATAAGCCCGTGCATCGGATGAGAGATGCGGGCATAGTTTTTCAGGAAGTAAGAAGGATCTTTACCACACTTAACGACTTCTTTGAGTATTTGCTGTTTCGTTAATCTTGGCATTCATCTTTCTTTATTCTTTCTTGCCGGAGCTTGCTGGTCGCTTGTCGTTGGGGGCGCGCTTGCCATATCCGCCTTGGGACATAAAGGCTTCCCAGCCGGCAGCAAGCTTGTCTTCGGTTGCTTCACCGACGACGGAAACCTCTTCCATACCGCCGACCTTGTATTCAAGAACAGCAGTAACCCAAGAACGAACACGAGAGGAATTCTCAACACGAATGTCTATCTCGCCTTGTTTGGTTAGAGATGGGGTGGTGCCAGTAATCTTGCGAGCTTCTTTCTTGAGGAACTTAACGATCTCATTCATCTGTGATTCAACGTCGGACTCAAAACCGTTGGCATATACTTCCTTGAGGGTAATCTCAGACATGTAAGAAAGACGCATAATGTTGCCGTGGAACTTGACGTTGAAGCCGTCCATAACGCGCTTATCAATAAGGGGGTTACCCTCTTCTCTCTTTAGACCTGCCTCGATGGGGTCGCCATCTTCGGTTATTGCGCCGTCGTAGGCGTTTGCTGCGGCTTGTGATAAGCCTTGAACGATTTCGTAAACTGTTGCCATTATTCCATTCCTTTGTGTTGCTTGCCATCTAAATAGTGGTAGACTTTTCCTAAATAGTCAGCAGATAGAGTAATCTTTGATTGAACCCAGCCGGGAAGGTCAGAGTATTGAGAAGCTAGTTGGGCGACCTGCGGGGCATATTTTTCTAGTTTATGCAAATCTGAAAGAGCCATCTCGACTTCGTGCCCATCATCTTCTAAACCACCTGCCAAGTGGTGCCCATGCCCTTCCTTAACAAGCCTTTTTTCAATTTGTTTCATTGCTTTTTCAAGAAAAGTTCTATGTTGCAATAAATCAATACCCTCTGTTGCTGCCAAATCAGCAATAAATTTCTCAAGCTGGTCTACAATCTTTTGCTCTTGGGGTGTAAATTCGCCACTTGTATCAGTAATTCTTTCTCTTGATGACTTTACTCTTTGAGATGCAGACATAGAACCAGTCTTCAACTTTGTAGCCTGCTGATCTTCCGGTTGTGATTCTTGTTCTGCAAGAACTTCTCTGATTAGTTGTCTTAATACTTCAGCTTTCATTTGGTCGCCATCCTTTTTGCCAACGTTCTTCTCTTCCCTCTACCCATTTAATGTAACACTTGTAGCAGCAGTCAAACTTTACTAGCGATACATCATCACGGGCAGAATGAGAGAAGGCACCACAAACAGGGCACCCTGTCTTGGATTCTCTATTAAGTAGTTTTCTTGAAACCTTTATTCCATTTAGTTCTACTTTATCGTTGGCTTCGTCGTTTTTCTTTTGTTTCTTGTAGAGATCTCGCATCTGTTCCAGATAAACTTTCTCTTTGTTCTCGTCCCATTCTGCCTTGGGATTCTGGATTGCTTCTTCGCCATACTTCTGTGCGATGGCTTGCTCTACTTTTGCGATGTAGTCTAAGTCCTTGCTCACTGGGTCACCGCTTGTTGAACGCCGTAATAGGTCAGACCTCCAGCTACGACACCACCAGCGAACCACAGCCACTTGCGCTGGGGTGCTTGCTTCTTGATGGTTGCTTTAAGCGCATCTATCTCAAGATTCTTTTGGACATTTTCAGCTTCTCGTGCTTCTTCGCAGGTCTCAGCACGAATCTCAATGAGTCGTTTGTGAAAATCGCAATCAGAACCAGCCTTGTCTAGCTGAAACTCTATCTCCAAGTCACACTTGGCTTGCTGCTCATCGTAAGCTGTAAGCACTTCTGCGGCTGCTGGTGGGCTAAGCAAAACGCCCGCAAAAGGTGCGGGCTCGTTTTCACCAACGATGGTGAAGGTAGGTTCCTCTGCGTGTGCCACCGACATCGCGAGAACCAAAAGCAAGTTACTGAACATAATATAATCCGTAGGTATCTATGAATCTTTGGATAAGGGCTTCCTTATCTTCTGTGAACTCCTTTATTATAATCTCTTTTTCTTCTTTTGTCAAGGTCTCGATCTCAACAAGTCTTATCTCGTATTGCTCTTCAAGTGCTTGGAGTTCTGCCTGATACTTCTCTATTGCCTCGTCGCGTAGTTCTAGTTCTTTCGCGTGGAAGGATTTAAGGTTCTCTATCTGGGTTCGCATAGACTGCTCAGAGATCTCGTGCGCCTTTATGATGTTGCGCATATCGTATTGCGACTTACCAAACACAACAAGAAGGAGCAGGACAAGCCCGATCTCCTTCCAGTGTCTTAAACAGAAAGCTAAAATCTTTTCTTTCATTTAGGATCCTATTCCTCTGTCTCTATCTATTGTAATCTGGTGGCTTTGTGACAACCATATATACAAGCACGCCAAGCATCATAACTATACCGGTGCTCAAAGAGGTGCCTATAAACGCATTAATTGCATGTAAAACATCTTGCATATTCAAGGCACTTGTTATCATTGTATTTCGCATTGCAAATTCTCCCATACTACGAATCATTTCATAGGGGATTCCTGCTAACAAGCCTGCTGCAAAAGGCGCAACAGCGACTGCACCAGCCTTCTTTGCAAAATCGTGATCGTATTCTGGTCTTTCAATCT
>CAACVD010000050.1_pt1 | contig 44575 bp, 49 predicted proteins | sample 2381771 | NCBI WGS metagenome assembly CAACVD01 (sample SAMEA5211965, study PRJEB30684) | marine metagenome | biome: Marine; feature: Epipelagic; material: Water | collected 2015-10-15 | depth 15 m
TCTGGATGATATATACACCAAAGCGTTTATTGAAGAACTTTTGCAGATGAAGAAATCCGATATATAATTAAGGTTGCTAAAACAAAATGCTAAGAGATAAAATTTTAGACGCATTATTCTTAGATGCTAAAGGTAATATTGCTAAAGCAAAAGCAAATATAGAAGTATATCTACACCAACCAGTAGGTATCGGCGAACATTCTGATGTTCTTAGTGCTATTCAGGAGCAGGTTGATATTATCGCTCATGAAGAGGAAAGAATTCAAGTATTAGAAAGACATTTTCTTGATTCTGATCCCATTGAGAATCTACCACTTGAACATAAAAAAGATCCTTTTAGTGGTCATGAACCACCATCTGAAGGACCTGATCCATTAGGAATGGCTCCTGTTCATTGACTTTGTAAATTAAATCGATTATAACTAGAGGGTGTAACAACCCTCTTTTTTTATGTTCAGATATATTTTGTCGGGTCTTCTTCTCGGTGCCGCTCATGGAATGACCGTTCCAGTTAATGCTGAACCCACTAAAGGGTATTATACTTATGACTCTATGGGTTGCATGTTAGTCAGGGAATGTACAGATGGAGTCAAAAAAGTCACCAACCTTCTGGATCTTTCTAGTGAGTATCCTGACCCTTACAAGTTTACTCCTATTGCTAACGAGTTCAATAGGATGCTCTCCTCTCTCAGTAGGGTCGGAGTTAATGTGTTTCTAGCAGACTCAAAATATTTTGTACCAGGACATCGTGGCGTCTACCATACTGTAGGAAATAATTTCTTTCTCAATAAAGCATTCGTGCATCGCCCACATGTACTGATGAGTGTAATGCGTCATGAAGGGTGGCATGCTGCTCAAGATTGTATGGCTGGTAGTATCAAAAATGATTTGGTTGCTATCATCAAACCTGAAGAGGAAGTACCTATGATCTGGCGCGAGATGACAGAACGTACATATCCCAAGTCTGCTGTTCCCTGGGAAGCAGAAGCAACCTGGGCAGGTAAAACTGAGGGTATGACTGAGAAGGCACTTGCAGCTTGCGCTAATGGTAGGATGTGGGAGGTTTATGAACCAACACCATTGACCAGAAAGTATCTTGAAGAATCTGGATACATACGTTAAAATAATCACGCTGAGTTGAATCAACAATGAAAATTTTTCTAGATACCGCAGACACTGAACTGATTTCAAAGTATTTTAGTACGGGATTGGTTGATGGAGTTACCACCAACCCAACACTCATCATGAAGAGTGGTCGCAATCCTGAAGATGTTTATCAAGAGATCAAAGACATTGGTATTCCAGACATCAGTATGGAAGTCATGGGATCTGATCTTGAAATGTATGATGAGGGAGTTCGTCTCTACGAAAAGTTTGGTGAGGTTGCTACCATCAAAGTCCCATGCACACGCGAGGGTCTGATCGTCTGTAAGCGTCTTTCCGAACAAGGTATTAAGGTGAACGTCACATTGATCTTCAGCGCCGCTCAGGCAGTCCTTGCAGCGAAGGCTGGTGCAACTTATGTCTCGCCCTTCGTAGGACGCCTTGACGACCAATCTGTGGCGGGTCTGGAGGTCGTTCGATCTATCTCTGAACTCTTCCGTATTCATGGGTGTAAGACTCAGGTTCTCTCTGCCTCTATCCGTAGTGTTCAACGTGCTGTCCGTTCGTGGTACAATGGTGCCGAGATCGCAACGATGCCTCCCAAGATTCTTGAGCAGATGTACGATCACATCCTGACCGATAAAGGTATGGAAATCTTTGAACGTGACGCAGCAAACATTAAAAATTAATATATAAATCAGCGAGGAAAAAACCCATGGGTAAATACGATTTCAACATCACCATTCGTACTCCTGATGGAGAAGAAACGACTTTTGAGTGTGCAGACGACAACTATATTCTTGACGCTGCTGAAGAAGCGGGTATTGATCTTCCCTATTCTTGCCGTGCAGGTGCTTGTTCATCTTGTGCTGGTAAAATTCTTGAAGGGGAAGTTGATAACAGCGAACAAACTTTTTTGGATGACGGTCAAATGGAAGACGGGTTTGCACTTCTGTGTGTTACCTATCCAGAGTCTGATTGTTTGATTTTAACGGAGCAAGAGGAGAATTTGTGATGGGAACTTTTATCATTTACTCTCGGGATGGTTGTCCTTATTGCACTAAGGTTGTTCAGTTGATGCAAAGAGCTGAGCAAAAACATGTTGTATATAAACTAGGTCGAGAGTTTCAGCGCGATGATTTTTATGCAGAGTTTGGGAAAGGATCTACTTTCCCTCAAATTATCCTTGATGGAAAGAAACTCGGTGGGTGCATGGAAACTGCACAATATCTAAGGGAGAACAAATTAGTCTAGTGGTAGTACAAATGGATGAAGAAATCTACGACATCGTAGAAAAAGCGGTCGATTATTCTTTCAGTCACAAATTTCCTCTTAAAAATTTCTATACTTATTTGAAGCATAAGAAATACAAACGGAAAGAAGTTCAAGAATTTCTTGATAGTTCTACAGTAAAAAATATTGAAGGAACTGTTTGTGAATTGAATGAATATATTAAAGGAGGAAACAAAACTATGAGAGAAGCCTATGGTTACATAGGTAAACCAGAAGCTAGAAAGGTCGTGACCTATCTTCAAAAAATTATTGATGACGCAAAGCAGTACCACTATGACCGAAGACCAGGAAGACGAAAGAAGCAATCTAAATAGTACAGATCTTGGCATCAATCGAGGATTTGAATTGATGTTAAGGCAAGATAAAAGGGAGGAGGAACCAGAACCAAAAAAATTCCATGTAATTTTCGGAAAGGTTCTATCTCTCTTTAAACGAGAGATAGGCTTACACATTGAATTCTATTTTGATTATAAGAAGTAAGTATCTCTCGGGGAGTAAAAAAATGTTAGCAGTAACCCTAACCATAGGAACATTGGTCTCCATCATGTTCTTTTTTGTAGGAGGTGTGGTAGGATGGCTTGCAAAAGAACATCAATTCCAGACCCAACCCGTCTATATGCATCCCGAAATGTTTGACGAGAATGGTAATGTATTACCAGATGAAATTTTAGCAGTACGATTTGAAAACGGTTATGACGAGCTCGACGAAGAAGAAGACGAAAGCGAATCTTGATTTGCCTCCAAACCCATTTGTGTTTGAAGTCTTGGACCTTGTAGATAAACAAAGGTCCAAGGCTAAAAAAATTGAGGTGCTTCAGAAATATCAATCCAATCATCTTAAGGCAGTATTCATTTGGAACTTTGATGATAGTGTTATCTCCCTTCTTCCAGAAGGAGAAGTACCTTATGGTAATCTTGTGGAAGATGGTGCGTCTAAAGGAACCTTGAGTCAAAAGATTTCAAGTAGAACTAGAAGCGATAACATTGCATACAATGGAGCAGAAGAAGATTTAAGGGCACAAAAGTCTTCTATTGCAAATGAAGCAGATAAGTTTTATAATTTTATTCAGGGAGGTAATCCATCCCTGAATGCTATCAAGCGAGAGTTAATGTTTATCAATATCCTTGAGGGTCTTCATCCGCGAGAGGCAGAAATTATTGTGCTGATTAAAGACAAGAGGCTCGGAGAGCGGTATAAGATTACAAAGGCACTTGTGTCTGATGCATATTCTGATATCACCTGGGGAGGTCGTAGTTGAAAATTAAAATGATTCATCAAGAGTGTGATCCTAGTCTTTCTGAGGATCGTTCTCTTCCCACCAATTCATACCTAGTAGAGTATCTACAAGACACAATTACTCGTTATGATATTGTTATGGCTAACAAACAGTCAGATATTTTTGATCACTATTGGGATCATTATCGTGCTGACTTTAAGACCATGACCCAGACAGAGGGTAGAATCAGTCCTAAACTGTGGGGTATCCAAGGTAAGGGGGGTAAAAAGAAATGAGTGGGTTTGGAAAGAAACAAGAAAAGAAATCTAAAACTAAAGTCATCAATGAAGATGAGTATGATAAGTTGATGAAAAAATATAAGCGTATTAAAAAGTTTATGAATTCTCCATTACATGAACTGAAGCGTATCTCTGGAGAGCAGACGATTGTAGAAGAATTAATAAATGAGTATGAAGATAATCTAGATGATTATTATGAAAAGAATCCTGAAGCGTTAGAAGATCCTGAAGAGGAGCATCCTTCTCAAGAGCGTGTAGATTATCAAGCAGGACTCAATGAATTCCTCTATAAGAAAGGAGGTGGTCGTGAGTATAAAGATAATGGAAAGTCAGGGGGATTTGAATAATCGATTCCAAAATCGGGCGGGAAAAATCCCGGCAAATTTTTCACGCGAAAGGTTTTTTCAAATTGTATATTGCGATACATTATAGTTTGACTATATAGTCTATGTGGTCTATAATAGACCTACGTTCATCCAAATGCTTAGTGTACTACTGGCGCTCACTTTAGCCCATCATAATGACGGGTCGCCCTACGGGTGGCACATGTCTTGTGAAAGGTTCCTACAAAGAAGAGTTGAGATCCTTATGGACGACAACTTGGATCGGAAGACTAAGTATAACCTCATTGGTTATCTTAAGTCTAAAGTAGAGGGTCCATGTGGTATACTTGCAAGGACGCAAGTAAGTCGCGGAACGGAGCGTTCATCCCATGTTTGATATACTATTTTATGCGAATATATCCTGTACAGATGCTGCCAAGATGATTGGTCGCGCCGAAAGGATAGATTACATGAGTAGAGAAGAAAGAGTGGAAGTTATTGAAGTCATTCAAGAATCAAATCCACACTGCAAATGGGACGCAAACGACTGAAGGAACGGGAAACTCGGATCACCCTTCGGGGTTAAAGGAGAAAAACCACCCACTTCAGGAGAAAACAAATGAACACACTTACACTGATCAAAAAGCAAATCGAGAAGCAGTCTGCCCTGCACAATGCACAAATCACTCACACTGTATATCGTGGTGTTGAGTATAACGCTAATCGTGTAGAGTCCAAAGAGACTCACGGCACCTTCTGCTATCGTGGTCGTACCTACACCAAGTGAGGCAATTATGGAAGCACTACAAATCACAGGCGTAATTTCCTTGGCATGTGTTGCAACTATGGCTCTATTGTACGGGGAGATCTTGCTCCTTCAACACACTTGAGGAGAATTAAATGCTGAAGATCAAACTTTATTATGATCTTCCAGAATACAATCCAGAAGTTCACGATCCTGATAGGGTCTTTAGACTTCTAACATATCGTGGAGTTACATATGCTAAATGGATTCACTTGAAATCATTGGGCATATCAAACTGGAAAGTTTTTAAGAGAGGTTAAATAACCTCTCTTTTTTTGTACTTATGTAAAAATGAAACAAATGTATACTACAATACCTTAAGATGTCTAGATAGTATAGAATTAGGAAAAACTACATGTAATTAAACTCTCCCCCATATCATGAGTTAAATTTTCGGAGGGTAGAGAAATGCACAACTTACTATCAAGAAGTCAATTAGACGAATGGAGGCATTTAGAAGACACAATAGACGAACTTGAGGTCGAGAATCAGAAAATTGCAGATTATTATGAATGTCTTGTAGAATGCGATGCTCTGAAACAAAATGAATGTAAAAGGATATGTAAGATTATTTTAAAATAACCTACATAAGGGGAGGCTTGACGCCTCTCTTTTTTTTAACTATAATTACCTTTGTTGAGGTTCATAAGGATGGAACAAGACAAGCTTAAAGAACTTATCATAGCTTTGGAAAACATAGTAGATATGCTAAAATCAGAAGTGTACTCTGACCCATCTGCATATACTCAGTATGAACAGATTACAGACTATGATGAGGTATTTGTTGGTGATGACGATGATGGTTATCCAGATTAAGGAGGTATTGTGTACGAAGAATTAGATTCATTTGAACGTGCGTTACAGCACTTTGGTACAAGAGTAGAAATTATTGCTGCGATGGAAGCATCTGGTAAGTTTTCTCAAGAGGATGCTTATAAAGCAATAAAAGACGAATTAAAAGAGTTAAAAAAAGAAAGAAAGTCTTGGAAGAAAGAGAATGAATGATGTAAAACTGATTTCTGTTACACCTGATGCAGAGAAGCACATGGCTTATTGTGCAAGAGTGAGTAATCCTACTAACCAGGAGAATGAGAAGTTCTCTGGTCTGCTCAAGTATTGTGTAAAGCATCAGCACTGGAGTATTTTTGAACAAGCATACATGACTCTGGAATTGAATACTACTCGGGGTATAGCAGCTCAAATCCTACGGCACCGTTCGTTCACGTATCAAGAATTTTCACAACGCTATGCTGATTCTTCCTTACTCGCGGAGACGATCCCTATACCTGAACTACGCAGGCAAGACACCAAGAATCGTCAGAATTCTATTGATGATATTGACCCTTTTGTCCGTCAAGAGTTCCAGATCAAAATGCAGAAACACTTTGATGAGGGAATGAAACTGTATCAAGAAATGCTTGATGCATCAATTGCAAAGGAGTGTGCTCGTTTTGTGCTTCCCCTCGCTGTGCCCACTAAAATCTACATGACTGGTTCTGTGAGGTCTTGGATCCATTATATCGATTTGCGCTCTGCAAACGGCACACAGAAGGAGCACATGGACATTGCATTAGATGCTAAGAGAGTCTTTTGTGAGCAATTCCCTGCCGTTGCTGCAGCAATGGAATGGACTGAATAAATAAAAGTAAATTCAAAGTATTAGTGGTAATGAAAACATTCGATAATGCTGATGAAGAATTAGTAGCACATTTGTTATCAAAAAATGCAGTTGTTGCTGTTTTTCAAGGTAGAGCAGAAGCAGGTCCTAGAGCATTGGGTAATAGATCTCTTCTATGGAATCCTGAGTTATACAATGGAAAAACTCGCCTCAATTTGATGAAAAAAAGAGAGATGTGGAGACCTTTTGCTGGAGTTATTTTAGAAGAAGCTGCTGCAGACTGGTTTGATATGAAAGGAATGAAGTCTTCTCCTTTTATGAGTTATGCTGTCAGGTTAAAGGAAGGTCTAACGGATGAACAGAGTGGTTCTATGTATTCTATCATTCATAATGATGGGACATGTAGAATTCAAACTGTAAATGAGGATCAAAATCCTGTATTGTATAACATAATCAAACAATATAGTAAGGGTTTGTCTGGATTCCCCCCAATACTTGGTAACACTTCATTTAATCGAGCAGGAGAACCTTTAATACATACACGCGATGAAGCATTAGCGGCTTTAGAATCAGATTTTATAGAATATCTTTACTTACCTGAAGAAGGTAAACTTCTTTTTTCACCTAACGTATAGAAAAATGAAAATATTAGGAATCAATATCTCTCATGATGGATCTTCTTGTCTATTGGAAGACAATGAAATAAAATATTTAACAGATGATGAGAGGTTTAATAGAATAAAGCACTATGCTCCTGGTGATTCTGACGGGCACCTTTTTGAATCTGGAAAATTTAAAGTTGCTTTTGCTGAAGAACTGCTAAAGTATACAAGTCATGTTGATTATATTATTTTTTCTTCTTTTCAAAGATTTCAAGAAGAAAGTGATGAAAGCAATACTGATGACGTATTAATTAAAGGTTATTTAAATTCGTTGAAAGAATTTGGGATTACTTGGGGCGAAGTAATCTTTGAAGAACAAAATCATCATATCTATCATGCTAGTAGTGGATTTTATGGATCTGGATTTGATGAAGCTGTTGCACTTATTCTAGATGGTTGTGGAACCATCTATCAAAATTACGAAGATGTTGAGGATCTTCTAGGTGAAGGAACTAGAAATTGTTTTAGAGAAGTAGAATCTATATTTAAAGTTGATTATAAGTCGGGTATTACACCCTTGTGGCGGAATTTTGCGTGGAATGAGTCAAGTATTAGGTCAGCAGAACCCCAACCACGGGATGTCTTCGCTGAAAAATATGGAAATAATGTTCTTTCAAGTAGTTTGAGTTGTGGGATGTTATTTAATTTGATGGCTACATTGCTTGGATTTGAAGATGGTCGAAATGCTGGTAAAGTGATGGGAATGTCTTCTTATTATGATGAGAACCAATATTTTGCGTACTCAGAATACCCAGAATTAGATCCTAGATGGTGGAGAAAGATTGATTGGTTTACTGAAGTTGATGATACATGGGTGACTACTAGAGAGTTATGTGAAAAACTTGCAGACGAACAACCATTTGGACATGAAGATGATTCCCAAGAGCAATCTGATTTTATCATCAATTGTGACGTTGCAAATAAACTTCAAGAAGAAACTCTTAAGCATACCAAGAGATTAATTACCAAAGCAGTTGAAATTTCTGGGTGTAAGAATGTTGTTCTGAGTGGAGGGTATTTTCTTAACTGTTTAAATAATTATCAATACTTAGACATTGATCCTGAGATTAACTTTTATGTTGACCCAGTGTGCTATGATGGTGGTACTGCTTTAGGTGCAGCAAAATGGCTTTATTATAAACTAACCAAATCAACAGAAAAAAATCCACTGACCTCTTTATATTTGTCTTGACTTATGAAAATCATAAACAATGTAACTTACGGTGACGTAATCGATAAAATATTTGAACAAAAAGTAGTTGCTATATTCCAAGGACGTTCTGAAGCGGGAGCTAGAGCACTTGGTAATAGATCTCTTCTTTTTGATCCAAGGAATAAAAACGGAAAAGATATTGTAAACACAATTAAAAGGAGAGAGGAGTTTAGACCTTTTGCTGGTAGTATTTTGAATGAGTATGCAAGTGAATGGTTTCATACTGAGCATGTGGGTGAATCCCCATATATGAGTTACTCTTTAAAAGTTAAAGAAGATAAGATAAAAGAAATTCCTGCAGTAACTCATGTAGATAATACATGTAGAATTCAAACAGTAAAGAGAATTGATAATCCACACTATCATAAACTAATCTCCGAGTTTTATATTCGTACAGGAGTTCCTTTATTACTTAATACATCTTTTAATTTGGCTGGAGAAGCTATGGTAGAAACTCCGGAGGATGCTTTACATACTCTAAAAAATTCATCAATTTCATACGTTTATTTTCCTGAAATTGATATGTTAGTGGAGGATGATTTATGAATGATTATGAATGGTTGTTATCTATTAGTATTGCACAACATGATGCTAGTATAACTTTACTGCGTGATGGTGAATTAGTTCTTTATATACCTGAAGAGAGAATTAGTCGAGATAAACATGATTCTGAATTACCTCTAACATGTTTATCTCTAGTTAAGAAATATACCAATAAAATTGATAAATTGTTGTTTTGTAATACATCCCACGAAAAAATTCATAGCAACATAGATTATCTTATGAAGATAGGAATAAAATTTCCTTCAAATGATCCGAAACATGTTTTTCAGCGGTGGACATCAGATATTAGGGACTTTAATACAGTGAATGATGATTTTCATCATAATCATCATGCTGCTTGTGGATTTTATTTTTCTCCATTTGATGAAGCTATATGTTTAGTTATGGATGGATGGGGATCTTGTAAATCTCTTCTATATTCTATGGAAGATTTTAGACTTCCTGATTATGATGATATTTTTCCAGATGAAACAACATCAATATATAATATGAAGAGAAATAGAACACCTATATTGTTAAAAAAGTATTGTGTGTATGATCCTTATAGAACAAATGGACTCCATGAGATTATGGATAGACAATCTCGTGCAAAAGTAGCAAATAATTCTTTTCCTTATAGAAAGGTTAGTGATTTCTTTTCACAGAAAAGAAAAGTATCATTATTAGAGCATATTGATATTGGAGTTATGTATGGTGTTATTAGTTCATTTCTTGGGTATGGTGAACTAGAGTGTGGTAAGACAATGGGACTTTCTTCTTTTGGTGAAGAAGATGATTCTATACCACCTTTATTTGTTAATGAAGATTCTATATTATGTAATAAAAATCTATTCTCTCAGAGCAGAATTTTAAATGAAGATGCTTATCCTATGTTGAAGACAGTTAATGATTCATTTCAAAAGAAAGCAAATATGGCTTATGCTATTCAAAAAGGACTAGAAAAAGTATTCATTGAGAGAGTTAGATTTATAGATGAGAATTATGAATGTAAAAATATTGTATTGAGTGGGGGATGTGCATTAAATGTTGTTGGTAACTCTGTGCTAACGGAAAAATTTCCGCACATGAATTTCTTTGTAGATCCCATTGCTAATGATGCTGGACAATCTTTAGGACATGCTGTAGCGTACTATACTAGAACAAATGGAGAAATAGATTATAGACCTAAAAATTGTTATCTAGGTCCAGAATACTCAAAAGATGAACTAAGAGAAAAAATTGAAGAATATGTAAAAACATCTGGACAACTAAGTTTTAGAGAACCATGGTCTGAGGAGGATAGGATATGATTGATGAAGAAATTAAAGATCTAATAATATCCCAAAATGAATGGGAAGAAATGTTTGATAATGATGGTGTAGTTACACCTGAAGATAAAACTGGGTGGGTTCTTGGAATAAGTATTGCCGGTCATGGTGGTAGTGTTTCTCTATTAAAAGATCAAAGAGTAGTATTCTTTATAAAAGAAGAAAGATGTAGCCGTTATAAAAGAGATTCTAGAACCCCCTTTAGATGTTTTGAAGAAGTTAAAAAATATACTAATGAATTGGATAAAGTTATAAGTGTAAACATGAGTGACGACAATGTAAAGAAATGTTTAAGTTACCTAAACAAACTGAATATTGAAGTCAAAAGTAATGTTAATCAATCAACGTTTTTACCGACTAATAGATATGTTTTCGGTTCTGAACACCATATTAATCATGCATCCTGTGGGTATCATTTATCATCATTTGATGAAGCTACTGCAGTCGTTATGGATGGATGGGGATGGAGTGGTGAAGCAAGGAGACTTTTAAATGATACAAATGATACTTATGGTAGTATTGAGGATGAATTAAGATTTGGAGTGAGAGTATATGATCACTGTTCTATTTGGAAAACTGGTCCAACTCCTGATGATTGGAAGTTGTTGTGGAAAGAAGTTTCATCTGACTATACAAGAAATTGCAATTTTGAAGGAGAAATTCCTTCTATTGCACATATCGAACAAGATTATAGAAATTTCTATAATAGTATTCCGGGGTGTGAAGACACTGAAATTCATTTAGCACAACCAATGTCTGTTCCAGTTTGCTATGAATCGGTAACTTGTTTTCTGGGATTCCATCAAGAAGATGTTGGAAAAACGATGGGTCTTTCTTGCTATGGAAAACCAAATGATGAAATTCCATCTTTTTTAATAGATAATGAATGGAAAGATACTTCTGATCTAGTTGCTGGAAATATTTTAATGAATACGGTTATCTACCCTCAACTACAAAAATATCATCATGATAATGAATCAAGTTTTGAACAAAAAGCTGATCTTGCTTATGCAATACAAAAAGGTTTAGAAGAGAAAGTTATTTGTGTCGTAGAGAGGGCAATGAGAATGAATGATTGTAAGAATATTGTTCTATCAGGAGGTACGTTTCACAATGTGATGATTAATGAAATGCTCTGTTCTAAGTATCCAGATTATAACTTCTTTGCTGATCCTTTATGTGATGACGCTGGACAATCTTATGGTGCTGCAATGTGGTATGATAAAGTTATAACAGGAATATGTGAAAAGAATACAACTCCCAAATCAATGTATCTTGGACCAAGAATTCCTAAAGATGAACTAAGAGAACGTGTGGTCGATGCGGTTGATAAATATAATTGTCCGATGCTTTAAATTATGGCTACATATCCTGTTGTTAATACAAAAACTGGTGAACAAAAAGAAGTGAAGATGAGCATTCATGAATGGGATCAGTGGAGAGAAGACAATCCTGAATGGACGAGAGACTACTCTGACCCGTCAACAATGCCTGGTGTGGGTGAGGTTGGCGAGTGGAAAGATAAACTCGTCAACAAAAATCCTGGATGGAATGATGTGCTTAAAAAAGCATCGGAAGCCCCTGGATCTTACGTCAAACCTATCTAAAGCTTATGCCTAAAAAGAGAAAGAACAATGGAGACCAACCCATTGGAGTTGGATTGACTACAAAACAAATGAAGCGCAAGAAACCGATTAATAACGATTTCTTAATTGATATAGAACCTTTAACAGATAATCAGCAGAGGTTATTCGATTCATATGCAGATGATAAACAATTGGTTGCATATGGTGCTGCTGGTACGGGTAAAACATTTATTACATTATACAATGCTATTCGGGATGTACTAGATGAAAACTCTCCATACCAAAAGATTTATATTGTTCGTTCTCTAGTTGCAACTCGTGAAATTGGTTTCCTTCCTGGAGATCATGAAGATAAATCATCTCTTTATCAAATTCCATATAAGAATATGGTAAAGTATATGTTTGAGATGCCTACAGACGCAGATTTTGAGATGCTGTATGGTAATCTTAAAACTCAAGGAACTATTAGTTTCTGGTCTACTTCGTTCCTCAGAGGAACAACATTAGACAATGCTATTGTTATCGTTGATGAATTCCAGAACTTGAATTTTCATGAACTCGATAGTATAATTACAAGAGTTGGTGAGAATACTCGGATTGCATTCTGTGGTGATGCAACACAAACCGATTTAACAAAAACAAATGAGAAAAATGGAATCGTGGATTTCATGACTATTCTCAGATCAATGCCTTCATTTGATATTATTGAATTTGGTCTTGAAGATATTGTTAGATCTGGACTTTGTAAAGAGTACTTAGTAGCTAAAAACGAACTCAGACTTTGATAAATTATGTTTAATCATGTAGAAATTGATCTCCCTAAACTTCAACGGGAGAATATTGATGGAGTTCGTTTCTATAAAGTTCCTGATAATGGAGACCTTCTGAAGTTGGTCTCCATTACTTCTATTACCAGTCATCATAATCGTAAGATCTTTGAGAACTGGAGAAAGAGAGTCGGTAATGAAGAAGCAGATCGTATTACAAAAAAGGCTACTAGTCGTGGTACGGACATGCACACTCTTGTAGAAAAATATCTCTACAATGAAGAACTCCCACAAGTTCAACCACTGTCTGATATCTTATTCAAACTTGCTAAACCAGAACTCGCAAAGATTAATAATATACATAGTCTTGAAGGATCAATGTATAGCAAGCAGTTAGGTATCGCTGGAACAGTAGATTGTATAGCAGAGTATAACGGCGAACTTGCAATCATTGATTTTAAGACATCCAAAAAACCTAAACCAAGGGACTGGATTGAGCATTATTTTGTTCAGTGCTGTGCTTATGCGTGTATGTTGTATGAATTGACTGGTATCGTCGTTAAAAAATTTGTTATTCTAATGTCTTGTGAAAATGGAGAATGTGTCGTTTATGAAGAATACGATAAAGCAAAGTACATCAAATTACTCACAGAATATATTAGAGAGTTTGTTACTCATCGACTCGAAACATATGAAAAATGAGATTACAACCGAGTTAGAAAAAGCGTTTGAAAAAAAGTTTTTCTGCCCAGCAAAGTTCGTTCAAGAGATAGAAAACCTCGTTCAGAAAGAAAATATGTCGTATATAGATGCGATCATTCATTTTTGTGAGCAGAATTCTATCGAACTTGAATCCGTACCCAAACTTATCACCAAACCATTGAAGGAGAAGTTAAAGTATGAAGCTATGGAGTTAAACTTTTTGAAGCGCACTTCTAGAGCGAAATTGATCTTTTAATTGAAAAATCGGGCGGAAAAAATCCCGGCAAAATTTTGACCTGAGGGGTTTTTTATAATGAATCCATTTGAGTGCTATAAAATGTATCTTTCGTTGAAGAATCACTTTACGAAAGACAAATACGACTTTCACAAATACTGTGGGAAGAGTAGGGCTTCTGTACAAGCATTTTATAAGAGAAAAGATAGATATTTCTTTGAGAAATTGTCTCGCCAGAAAACAAAAGAAGAAATTATTGACTTTTTTGTATCCAATTTTGTTAGTGTCAGTGATCCTTCTACACTGTGGATTGGGCAGTTAATGAGAGAGGGGGAGAAAAATTACATTGATTGGAAAAAGAGAAATCAATCATTAACGTACAACTTTAAAAGTGAGATGGAAGATATTCTCACAGACAAAGAGTTGAATGTTATATTTGAGAGAGCACGGGGACATCCAATTATCTTAAAAAAGTATCTTTCTGGTAAAATATCGATAGAAACTCTATCAATTCTTGATAAGATATTTGGATTTGTAAAAGATTTTGATGAAGATATACGGGATCCCGTATGGGAAGTAGTTAGTAAGAAGATAAAAAAATATTCACCATTTCTAAATATAGACATATTTGCTTACAAAAAATCTTTGAGGGAGATAGTGTTATGAGTTTCTTTAATTCCGAAATAGTTCAAGAAGAACTAAAAGAGATTTCAAATTTGCAAGAGAAAATCTATGGATCCATGTTTGGATTTTCTAATATGGATATGGGAGAAAAAATAGAGCATATTGAATACATGGAGCTTCTTCTTGAGAAGCAGACAATTTTATATTCGAGATTATGTCTCTCTGATGATCCTGAAGCAAAAGAGATGAAAAAGCGAATACTTGACTCAGCTGTTATGATGGGTTTAGATCCAAAAGAGGATATGAACATTTTATTCCGTAATATGGTAAAATTACTAAAAACAATGAGGCAAAAAATTGAGGCGGGGCAATGATTTGTGAAGTTTATGAAGATATTTTTGATGCAAGGTATTTGCATGAATTTTTTGATGAATTCGTATCTGTGCAAGGATATAATATTACAAATATAGCAAATAGAAAAACTCAACCATATGGAAATACAGGATCTCACCGTTTACTTGGAAAACAAATTTTTGCAAGGGGAAATGTTAATGATATTGAAGACATAGATCTTGATGGTTATATCAAATGTATGAAAATGTATAACATGGTTGAACGTGTTATAGGAGAGAGTTTATACTTACAAAATATTTCTGTAAATATACAACCATGTGGTATTGATGGAACATGTCATGCTGATTCTAATCACGATGATGAATTTACTATCCTTGTGATGACTAATCCAGAGTGGAAAAAAGAATGGGGTCCAGCTTCTTTTCAATTATTAGAAAAATATGACAATAATGCTCGGGTTATTGAGGAACATGAGTATGTTCCTGGAAAAGTTCTTCTCGTCCCTTCAATTCATCCTCATAGAGGTATTGCACCCACAAAACCATATATCTATCGTAGTTCGATTATCTTTAGAGTCACACCAAACTTTGATCGGTACTGCCCTTGACGATAAATAAAGAGTGCCCTATAATTCATAGGTGCTCAACAAGCCAAATCCAAACAATCTAACAAATCCTATGTCTTTTTCAGATCTTAAGAAACAATCCTCTCTTGGTTCTCTGACTCAGAAACTAGTCAAAGAAGTCGAGAAGCAAAACAACACAGGCGGTTCTAACGTTGACGAACGCCTCTGGAAACCCGAGATGGACAAAACTGGTAACGGTTTTGCAGTTATCCGTTTCCTCCCTGCCCCTGATGGTGAAGACCTTCCTTGGGCAAAAATGTATTCCCACGCCTTCCAAGGTCCTGGTGGTTGGTACATTGAGAACTCCTTGACCACTATTGGTGGTAAGGATCCTGTCTCTGAGCACAATCGTGAGCTGTGGAACAGTGGTAACGATGCCGATAAGGATACTGTCCGCAAGCAGAAGCGTAAACTCTCTTATTATTCTAACATTTACGTTGTGAAGGATCCTGCTAATCCTCACAACGAAGGTAAAGTTTTTCTTTATAAATTTGGTAAGAAGATCTTCGACAAGATCATGGAAGCAATGCAACCTGAGTTTGAAGATGAAGAGGCAATTAATCCCTTTGATTTCTGGGGTGGTGCAAACTTCAAACTGAAGTTGAAGAAGGTTGCAGGATACTGGAACTACGACTCTTCTGAGTTTGCTGCACCTGGTCCTCTCCTTCAGGATGATGACGCAATGGAAGCAATCTGGAAGAAACAGTATTCTCTCGCAGAACTAGTTGCAAATGATAAGTTCAAGTCCTATGGAGACCTTGAAAAGCGTATGAATATGGTTCTTGGTAAGAAGTCTGCTCGCGAAAATATTCGTGATCAAGAAGACCGCTATGAATCTTTCAGCACTCCTACTCCCACTACTGAGGAGTCGGTTATGGATGAACTTGAGCAGTCATATCGTAAAAGTAAGGCTACTCCAATGCCCCAGTCTATGAAGAATGAACTTGACTCTTTGAGTGAAGGTCGTGACTTTAATAGTCCTGATATTACACCTTCTTCTGATGAAGATGACACTCTGTCTTACTTCCAAAAACTCGCTGAGGAATGAGATGGACTTATGAACGGGCGTGTCTCACCCTTCTAGTGGTAGCAACATATTATAATATTCTAAGGGGTCATTGAGACCCCTTTTTTTTATAGGTTTATTCTAATATCATCAACCATTTTCAAATACTTACCTTGATATTGTGCAGATCCTGGTTTGTATTGTATTAATTCATCTAATTCTTTCTGAACTTCATCTATGAATTCTTTTCTTAGAATTTTAATTGCTCTTTTTTTATTCTGATCTCTTACTTCAGAAAGATAATTTGTTATTGGATATGCTATATTATTTACTGTTTCATATTGATTAGATCCAATATCAAAGTAAGTAAACGAATAATCATATGGAATTCGCACTCCTCTCTCCAAAAGTATTTCACCAGAAGTATTTCTTACTTCTTGAGATTCATAATACAATACATCATCTAAAGTATCTCCATACTTTTCTTCTAAATATTTTTCAAATGACTTACTATCCATAGGCCATTCTGTTTGTACATTTATGATGTTATTCGTCAATAGGATAACCCAGTCTAAACTAGGATCATCATAAAATTTAAACGCTACTTGATCAGGTCTTTCGCCACCTACAATATTGTAAAACTGAAAGTTTGCTAATTGATCTGTAGATATGGTTCTTAATTTTATTCTTCTGAATAAGTTCTTTGCCTTAGCATAAGTCCTTATTTCTTTGTTTTCTCTATCTAAGTAGAGAAGATCTGGTAGTTGTTTAAAGTAGTTAGACATTAGAATCCCATTCCCTCCTCATTGTTGCTGTCGCCCTCTACACCTTCATAATCATTTGAAAGTACAGGATCAAGTTCAGCGAAAGTCATTGATAAATCATAAGCCGTCATACCACCATCTTTATACGTCATATATGATCCGTCTGGGCTATAATTAACGCTAAAATCTTTTAAAGCACACCTCTTAAATTTATTCATATATGGTTGTTGTGTAAGACCTCCATCAAGTGTCGTCAGATATGCAATATCAAATACGTGAGGAGCAAGTAAGAATAAGTTTGATTCAGTAGCTTCGGGGACCATAGAAACTTTAAAAGTTTTAATAATTTTTTTAATTATTTTATTTTCGTTTGCTGATCTTGGTGTTAGTCTAAATTGAAAACTAAATGCTCTCAACATTGGACCCTGAAATAATAACTCTAGATTATTATTTATTGATGCCCCAGCAGTTCTAGATAAAATTCCACTTCCACCACCAATTGCCTGTTGTGTGAAGTATGATGCTATGAATTGTCTTATATCTTCATTTTGACCATTTGCATCACCTAATAAGGTGTTTCCTGCCTCTTTAATTCCACCCACAAATGCTCCAGCGGCTGAATCTAAACGCCCTGTTTCTGCAGCTTTAGAAATAGCACCATATGAGGCTTGTGCCATCATAGCTGTTAATGGATTCAATTCACCTTGACCCCAATCACAGGATAGGGTATCTCCGTAACCTCTTTGAATGGGTAGAAATATTGTGCTTACTGTTTTAGACTCTCTTGTAGATGCACTTCCAAATCCAAATGTTTGACTAGCAGACCTTAAACCAGATTTAGCATATTCTTTTACTTCTATTTTTATCCTATCTCCCTCCATGTCTTCGGGATATGCTAATTGTCTTGCATATTTTTTACTCGCTCTTCTACCAAGAGAAAGACCTTGATTAGTATCTGCAATTGTCTCGTCTGAAGTACCATATAAGTTATTAGTTCCATCTGCTTGTTCTGGCAGTCCAAGATCAATATCAAATGGATTAGTACCGTTTAATGAAGTTTTAAGTTCTAAGTTGAATAAATCTTGTGCTAATCCTTGCTTATAAAATGATTTATCGGTATCTGCTAATATATTTGCTATATCCTCATCAAGGAACCATTTACCATTTGTAGTTGCTGATTGTCTTGCTTCGTCCAATAATTGTTTATGTGCTGCCTTATCATTATTATAAAATGTTTCAAATTTTTCACTATCTGTCGTTATAGATCCAGTTTTTCCATTTATGTTTGCTAAGAAAGTTTCTTGCAGTCCATCTTGCTTAAAAACTTCTACATCTCCTGTTTTAGGATTTACTTCGTAAATAACCTGTTCGTTTACTTCACCATTAAAAGGTTTTGGTCCAAGTATATACTTACCCGATCCATCTTCTTTCTTTTTCCAACCAGCTTTTGCTAATTGTTTATCTGCTTTTGCTTGTTGATCTTTGGTTCTTGCCATTTATAAAGAGTAAAAAGGCACGTAGTAATAGTTATTTAGAGTACTTTATTCCAAGTTCGTGTTCTGTAATAACCTTAAATTCTAGCATTCTATCTTTACACCATTCTTCCGCTGCTTTCCATTTTGCTTGATTTACAGCATAGGTTTTTGTCTCTGTTATGAGAGTCTTTTTAGATTTCTTTCCTTTCTGTGGTGGTTGTGTTTGTTTGAATGGTTTGACTTCTATCACATACTTTTTTATATTACCTGTTCTTTCTCTAACTTGTATGATAAAATCTGGATAATATCTATGAATTCTTCTATCTACTGGTGATCTATATGGAATGCAGAATTCTTCTGATCCCCACTTAAGAATATTTTCATTTAAATCACACCACCTACAGAACTTTCTTTCCCAACTACTTCTGCAGATTATGTTTCTTGCATCTCCAACATACTTTTCTGGACGTTCTGGATGATACTTACTCTTTAATGGTTGACCCATGTATTATACATAATATATACTGTTAACCATATTTATAAATGGCGTTTCCGGCGTTAGAACATTTTGATTATGAAGATATAAAAAGTGATTTTTTAGACCTAGCGCAATCTTCTGTTTTTCTAGTTGATTGTACCACTGCTGTGAGTAATAAATCTTTTTACAGTCTCACTGGACCCGATGACCAGAAAAAATTAAGGTTGTTATGTTCTGAAGCTAGTATTCCTGGATCTGGAAGTGCAACTCATGAAGTGACTGGTGATTTTGCTGGTGTGACTGAGAAAATGGTCTATAGAAGAATATTTGACGACACTCTTGATTTAACTTTTTACGTTGATTCAAAATATAAAGTTCCTGAATTTTTAGAGTCATGGCATGCATTTTGTATGGGTGAAAATCTTCCTGGGCAATCTAGAGGGGATATGTTAGCAACAAATGCATTTTATCGTATGAATTATCCTAAAGATTATAAAGGTAACATTTACTTGACCAAGTTTAATAAAACTACGAAAGATAAATCAGCGATGAGGTATACATTTTTACAAGCATTTCCTCAAAGTATTTCATCTATTCCAATATCATATCAACAATCAGAGATTCTAAAAGTCACTGCTTCGTTCAGTTATATGCGCTACATCAAGGAATAGGGTATAAATAAAATTATGAAATTGATTTAGGACATTATGCCTTTACCTAAAATTAGTACACCGATATATGATTTGGTGTTACCCTCAACAGAAAAGAAAATAAAATATAGACCTTTTCTTGTTAAAGAAGAAAAATTACTTGTTCTAGCACTTGAAACAGAAGATACAAAAGAGATCACAAATGCTGTGCAACAAGTGTTGAACAACTGTATTCAAACAAAAGGTATCAAAGTAGATAAGTTACCTACATTTGATATTGAATATTTGTTTTTAAATATTAGAGCAAAGTCTGTTGGGGAATCTATTGAGGTTAATTTAATTTGTCCTGATGATGGAGTGACCGAGGCAAAGGTTACTATTAATGTTGATGATATTAAGATTGAACGGGATGAGAAGCATGAGAAAACTATTAAACTAGGTGATGATCTTTTCATGGATATGAAGTATCCTTCTTTAAGTGAATTTATCAAAAGTAATTTTGATCCTAATGAAGCTGTTGATATGGATGCATCCTTTGAACTTATCTCTGGATGTGTAGAGAAAATTTATAATGAAGAAGAAGTTTGGGCTTCGGAAGATGTTACCAATAAAGAACTAAAGGATTTCCTTGAGGGTATGAATTCTACACAATTTAAACAGATTGAGACTTTCTTCTCTACCATGCCTAAACTTTCCCATGAGGTAGAGTTGAAAAATCCTGAGACGGGTGTTAAATCTAAAGTAACGTTGGAGGGTTTGGCGTCTTTTTTCGCCTAGGGATGGTCCATATGGACCTTATGAGTTATTTCAGATTAAATTTTGCGTTGATGCAGTATCATAAATACTCATTAACAGAGATTGAAAATATGATTCCGTGGGAGAGAGACGTTTACGTTACTCTATTGCAACAGCATCTTGACGAAGAAAAATTAAAGCAAACTACGGGATAGGATGAATCTAGACGAGCTACTAAAATCTATAAGAGATGAAGGTAAGAAAGAATCTAGTCTTACTGTTAAACCTCGTAGCTTTGAAAGTTCTGATGAAAAACTTGTAGAAGAAACTATTGATCCTACAGTACTAGCAGCACTAGGAATAGACTTTACCGGTGACTTAACATATGGTGAATATGTAACCATATTAAAGGAAAAGATGGCTGCCCAGAGAATGAAGGGTGGTGGTGATAGTGGTGCTGCTGATGCGGTATTTAAAGAATTTAAGAGAGTACAAAGAAAAGATAAAGGTCAAAAATTTAAAGTAAAGAAGACAAAGATAAAAGCATCTAGTATTAAATCTAAACCCTCACCAGCATCTAGAAAAGTTAGCACATCTAAGTTCTTACCTGGTGGTGGACAAAAAATGCTACCTAGTGCTGATGATACAGATGCAGATACAAAAAGAGGATCTAGGAGAAAGGGAGATCCTCTATTAAAAGAAGTTACTATAATTAAAAAGACTACAATAAAGATAGTAGATATTCTTAAGAGGCAATCTAAATTAAATAAAGACCAAATTCGTCGAAGACGGATTGCAATAGGGAAAGCTAAAAAAGCAAATGCAGAAGATGAATTAGAGGGATCTTCTGGTGTAATGGGAATGGTTGAAAAAGTAACAAAACCATTAACAAATATTTTTGATGCTATAAAGAGATTTTTACTGTTTACTTTGTTAGGAAGTATTCTTGGCGCAATAATGAAGTTCATTCAGAATCCGAGAATGATCTTTAAACCCATTCAAGATGTTGTTGACGGTGTAATTGATTTCTTTAATAAAGTTCTTAATTTTATTAACGATAAACTTATAGGGTCAATTAACTTTGTTATCAGTCAAATACAGAATGGACTTAATTTCTTCGTTGATCGGATAAATTCTGTTCTATCTTTCATTCCTGGATCTCCTCAGATTGAAAAAATAGAACTTCCAAAGATTCCCGATATACCTGAATTGGAAGGTCCAGATTTAACTGGAGAAAAAGCAGAAGCTAAAAAAGCACAAGAAGCAGCATCTACTCCTCAAGACGGTAAGGATGGTAAAGATGGTAAAGATGCATCAGTACCTACTCCTCAAGGAAGTAAAGATGCACCAGCACCTAAACCAACTGATATTGCTCCGAAAGTAAAACCTCCTGTCGTTAATTTACCTCCACAAAAAGAAAAATCACCGTCTGATGGTGGAATGGTTCAGGCATTAAGAGGTGGTGGTCTTGTAGGAACTAAAGCTCAACGTGAAGAGGTAAAACGAGATAAGAAACTTCATAAACAATTATTAGCACTTCAAAAAGACAGAACACTTGATGTAAGTTCTAAACTTGCAACGCAGGGAGGAAAGGTTGATAACAAAACTGGTGTACGTGTAAGTGGTCTTGGAAAAGATACACAGTTAACTGCATTAACACCAAATGAATTTGTTCTTACTCCTAAGGCAGCAGAGGGATTGGGTATCGATACTTTATTAGCAGTTAATAAAGCATATGGTGGAACAAATACTCCAGAGAAAACAAAACTTTCTGATATATCTTTGATGTCTGGTGGTGGAATTGTTGCAGGAGCAAAGAGAGTTTTAGGGAAAGGAAGAGGTGTTGGTGATCAATGTGCGAACACAACTCGTGCAGCATTATCAGCTGCAGGTCATCCAGCAGCATCAAAGAGAACCCAGGTTGGTGATTTAGATACACCTAAAGGAACTGGATATAATGCTCCGTCATTTGCTGCATCTTTTGGTGGAACAGATATGGGTAAAGTTATCACCAATAAGTCTCAGATTAAAGCAGGAGATATTGTTCTTTGGAGAGCAGATAGAGATAAAGGAGGAAATATTAATAAAGGTGCAATTACTCACGTTGGTATTGCTGCTGATGATGGATTAAAACATCAGTATGATCACAATACAAGTAGAGGTTTTCATTATCGTCCACACTGGCATTCATCTGCTGGTACTTCTTGGTTTGCTGGAATTAGATTGGGACAAAGTGGAGGATTAGTTCCTCCAGAAATTTCTGATAGTTCTGGAGGAACTGGTTATGGAGCTCCTCAACCAGGAGATGGTAGAGATTCTATTTCTTCTGCAGCTTCATTTAAGGAAGCATTGAATTCTAGTCCTGCTGTTATGGGTGATTATCAGGTAGCATCAAAGAAACCTCCTGGAGCCCCTGTTAAGAAAACTCCTACAGTTCTCCCTTTACCTATGGGAAATAATCAATCTGGTAAACCAGTTGGTGGAACTCATAGTGGTGGTGGAACACCTCCTGTTTCATTTTCATCTCTAAATCCTGGAGAGATGGGTCGAAGGTCCGCTGTTAAATCTATTCTGGGGGTAATGGGATAGTATTATGGCTTTAATGTTACTCGGAGCAGCAGGAAAGTTATTGGGTGGAGCAGCGGTAAAGGGTGCTGCAAAGGGTGCTGCAAAAAAATCTCTTAAGTCTAAAGCAAAAGGATTTATAAAGGGTAAGGCGAAGGGAAAACTTAAATCAATTTCAAAAGATAAACTTTTAGGTAAAAAAAGTAATGCTATAGTAAAATCACCAGCAGGTGCATTAGTCGCGACTCCCTCTGCTCCTGTTGCAGCTCCAACTTCTGGTGGAAGTTCTTTACTATCAGAAGTAATTGAGATAAAAATTACTACAATAAAAATAAAAGATCTTCTTGCTTCTAATCTTGCACAACAAAAAGCAGCAGTTGCGGCAGAAAGAAAACAAGCAGAGAAAGATAGAAAAGCACAAAAAGAGGCTCAATTAGAATCAGGTAAAGGAGACACTGGTGGGGGTATAAAATTACCTGGTCCTCCTAAGATGGGAATTCTTGATAGAATAATGAGATTCCTAGGGTTTACATTGCTTGGTTCTTTGTTAGGAGTTCTTATGAAGAACTCTAAACCAATATTGAAAGCATTTAATGTGATTACTGATAATCTTATGAATGGATTTAAAGTATTACAATATACTCTTTCGTGGTTAACTACCTCAGGTAGTGGTATTTTGAAAGCACTTTATAAGACCGTAAGATTTTTTGTTAAACTTACTTATGGTATTGGAAAAATTATATTTAATATAGGAAAACTTATATTTAATGCATTAAAAAATGTTGCAAATACTCTCTATGATTTCCTTAAACCCATTGTAACTGGTGCTATAGATGCTGCTGTTAATATGACAAAAGAACTTGCGAAACGTGCAAAAGAACTTGGAGCACAAATGATTAAGAGAGTTAATCAGATACGCAAGTTTCTACAAAGAGCTGGAAAAGCAGCTTATGGTGCTGCTATAAAAGGTGGTGGTGGCGTAAAGGGTGCTACAAAGGCAGTGAAAACTGTTGCGCAACGGTCTGCTAAACAAGCAAGTGAAACTGCTGCTAAAGAAGCAGTAGAGGCGACAGCAAAAACTGCTACTAAAGAAGCAGCAGAGGCAGCAGTAGAGAGAGGATTCAGACTACCAGCATTAGCAGCAAATAAAGAATCTGCAGAATTAGCAGTTAAAGAAACTTCGGAAATAGTAGTCAAAGAAACTGCAGAAAAAGTAGCAACGGAAGCGGCAGAGACTGCATCAAAAAACACTCTTGGTGCTGTATTAAAAAATGCAAAAAGATTTAAAGCTATACTTAAACGTTCTCTTCCTGGTATTGGTGCTCTCATTGGATTTGGTATCGATGTTGCTTTAGGAGAAAAGATTGATAGAGCAGCTGTTGGATCATTAGGATCCACAGCTGGTGCTGCTCTCGGTGGTCTTTTAGGGCAAATTGCTATTCCTATTCCTTTCTTTGGTGCTGCTGCGGGTGGTATAGTTGGTGGTGCTATTGGTGAGTATCTTGCAAAAGAACTATATGAAAAGATTCGTGGTGCTATGGGAATGGGTAGATCTGATGGAGCTGATGCTGAAGTTGAAGTTGATCAAAAATTCTTCGGTGGTATGGTTAAAAAGGCAAAGAATTTCTTGGGTATGGGTGATAAAAAAGGTTACACATCATCTAGCAGTGGAGTTCCTAAGAAACCAAGAAAATTTGCTGGATTGGAAGTTAGTAGGATTCCATTAAAAAATGGTGAAACATATTATGGTATCAGAGCTAAAGACAATCTATTTGGATTTGGTTCTGGACTCAAATCTATTTTTGGATCTAAAGATTCTATTGGAGATAATTCTACTCCAGAACCTCCTCAACCAGGAGATGGTAGAGATAAAGAGAAAGGGAAAGAAGATACTGAATCCTCATTTGATTTCAGCACAGCACTTTCAAATGCGATAAAGAATCCTGGTCTTACTGGGGATGCTAGTTCTTCTAGTTCTGGATCTAGTGGACTAAATTTTGGTGGTGGTAGTGTTAAAAAATATAATGTTGAGAAGTCTGCATCATATGATGATCCTTCTTCATCACCAATATTAGTTCCCATGCCTATGCAGCAACAGTTACCATCAATGCCTGGTAAATCTGGAGGTGGAAAGAGACACAAAGTATTGCCCATGTTTGGGTTAAATAGTGATATTAATGATCTTGTATCTCAAGCTGTATTTTACTAATGGCTAATAAACTTTTAACAGCAAACAACCAATCAACTGGTTCTATAAAATTATTTAAGATATATCCACCAAAAGGTGTTGATGTAGACCCTATTGATGTTAGAACTCAGGTCCCTGAAATTAGATATTATGAAGATGTCTTATCTAATGCAGTAACAATGTCATGTGTTATTACTGATACTGGAGGATTAGATCAAGAAAATAAAAAACCCATGAATGGGATCATAGACGGTCTTCCAATTCGTGGTGGATGTAGAGTTGACGTACAAATAGTTGATCCTAATCGTGGAGAACTAAACTTTACAGGAGAGTCATGCTTGTATGTTAATAAGGTTATTGGAGGAACTCCTGGAACTCAGAAGGATGTTTTTCAGTTAGAACTCTGTAGTCTCGAATATCTCAAAAATGAGGAGATAAGAATAAGAAAGTCTTACACTGGAAAAATTTCTGATAGTATTAGGAAAGTTTTAACTGTTGATGGATTAGAAACTAAAAAAGAAATTAATATTGATCAAACATTAAAACCATATAGATTCGTTGGAAATACTTGGAAACCATTCAGAGTGTGTACTTGGTTAGCAGCAAAAGCAAATCCAGATAGTGGTATAGGACACCAAGCTGGATACTTATTCTTTGAAACTCATGATGGATTTAATTTTAGATCCGTTGATAAACTGTTATCAGCAAAACCTGAGAAGAAATATATTTACAGTAATACCCCATTTACAAAAAAAGATTACTACAAGGTGCAAACATACCAGGTAGAAAAAAATATTGATATTAACTCAAACATGTTGATGGGTGCATATAATAATAAGACAGTATATTTTGATCTTATATCTCTTCGATGGAAAATAAAAAAATATGCCCTCACTGAGCAAGATGAAAATCTTACAAAAGCGGCAGATAGTGCTTCTGGATTAGTAAGCTCTCAGTGGACTGAAGACACTCCTCCTACCAGATATTTTTATCAAACTTTAGATACAGGATTTCAACCACAAGGAAGAACGCCAAAGCAACAGATTGGAAACTTGAAATCTGACCCTAAAACTCCTCAATTTGATGCTGAAAACATCTTAGTTCAGTCTTCTATGAGGTATTCTGAATTGTTTTCGATAAAAACTCATATAACTATATTAGGTGATTTTGATTTGCGTGCTGGTCAGATGATTCAATGTGAGTTTCCAGACTTACAAGAATCTGAAAACAAGAAACCAAATCAACAAAGTTCGGGTAACTATATGATAGCTAGTATATGTCACAGGTTGACGCCGAAGGACTGCCACTCTAGTATAACTTTAGTGAGGGACTCCCTCCCAGAAAAACGTACACCGTAAACCAACATGGAAAACATCGAAACACACATCGAGGCGGATAAAAAGATCCTTGGGGATCCTACAACTTCTCCGCAACAACGTCGTCACATCGAAGAAGAACTGCATGAACTTGAAGTTTATGTAGAGAATCACAAAGCAGAAATTGAGGCAGGAGATCATCACGATCCAACTGCACTTGAATTATATTGTGAAGTAGAACCTAGCGCACCAGAGTGTAAAACACACGACAACTAATAACAGATGGCTTTAGACCAGGATCTAGTAAAACGTAATTTTTTAGGAAAAGATGGATTCATTTGGTGGATCGGTCAGATTCCTGCACAAGAAAATTACCAGGATAACCAATTAGGTAGAAGAGAATCGGGTGAAGTAAATGGTCCTGGCGAAAGATACAAAGTCAGAATCTTTGGTTATCATGAAATAGAATGTGGGCAACCTGAATTAGCAGATGCCGATTTGCCTTGGGCGCAGGTAATGTATCCAGTTACTGCTGGAGGTGGTGGTGGTGCAGCAAGTCAGTCTGCTAATTTAACTCAAGGAACCATGGTCTATGGTTTCTTCTTAGATGGTAATGATGCTCAACAACCCATAATCATGGGTGTGCTGGGTTATAATCAGACGGCATTTAGTCCTGTTAATAAAGATTCTCTTGATAAATGCAATAAAGGACAACCATTTGATGGATATGGTCCTAATGATAAAGTTCCCATCACACACATCAAGGAACAACCAGAAACAGTTATTGATCCTGATACAAATCAATCTTCTTCTGGACCTTCTTCGTCAGTCAACGCACCTGCTGCTCCCACATCATCAGTTATTGTAACTGCTCCTGTAGAAGCAGCGGCAGACACTTCTAGTAAATTAAAGGGTGAAGATGGTGCAGATCCAAGTCCCATAAAACAACCCTCAAGGTGTAATAAAAATGAGGGTATGAATCAAATCTTTACAGATGTAAGGAAATCCATAAAGAAAATACAGAGATTACAGAGTTTATCAAATGGATGGGTTACATATGTAAACGGAGAAATTGGAGATCTTCAGGCAGATATTGATAGAGAATACGGAGAACTGACCAAAAAGATAACAAGGTATGTAAAGAGTACTATCAATAAGGTTAGAGGATTTACAATTAATAAGATTCAAGCAGAGGCAAAAAAAGCATATTACCTTATACTTCCTAATCAAGATAACAAAATAAACAAAGCACAAAACACAGTGATGGACACTGTTTCGTGTCTATTTGATAAAATCGTTAGTGGTCTTATAGGATTAATTGGTGGAGCTATTAGAGATCTAGCAAATAAAATTGTTAATACGACTGAGTGTTTAGTTGAAGGTCTTCTTGGGCAAATATTGGGCAATGTTCTTGGTAATGTTGTTAGCGGAGTTCAAGGCATACTTAGTTCCGTAACAGATATTATTGGAAATATTGCTGGTGGAGTATCTAGTATTGTCGGAGCAGTTATTGGATTTATTGAAAACATTCTTGCATTTGGTGCAGCATTTACTTGTCAGGAAGATTATAGTTGTGCTGAAACAGAAGAGTGGAGTATTGATAAAGGTCTTTCTGATGCAAATGATATTCTAAATGCTCCTGCAAATCTGCAAGCTATTGCAACGAGTGTAACAAGTCAAATAACTGATACTATTCAAACTGTTGAAGGTGTTGGTGAACAGGTAAGAGAAGCAGGAGAAAATGCTGTTGATTCTGCTAAGTCTGTTATTGATGGGGTGAAGAACACATTATCTCAGTTTGGTGGTGGATGTAATGTTGGTCCTATCCCTTCTGGACCACCACAACTTAAGATTACAGGTGGTGGTGGAAGAGATGCTAAAGCTAATGCGATTATTGGTGATAATGGTGAATTGCTCGCAGTTGAAGTTGTAGATGGTGGTGAAGGATATAGTCATCCACCCCATATTGTGATAAATGATCCTACTGGGGCTGGGAATGGTGCTTATTTAGAACCAATTATAGGTCCTAAAGATGATGATGGTGATGGTGATGATGATGGATCTAAATCTAAAACAGAAGGAACTGACCTTGCAGTTGCACTGACCGCATCTCCAAAAAATCCTCCCGCAGGTACGGAGGTTTCTATTTCTTGGAACATTACATCTGCTAGTGAAAAGGAAATAAGTATTGTTAATAATAATTTTGGAATAGAAGGTAGAGGAAAATCAGGAACTATATCTATTGATAATTTTAATCAACCAAAAACTTTCGTACTTACTGCAAGTGATGGGGAAGACACAACTACAACATCTCTCAGGGTCGTTCCAAAAGGACAGAGTGGATCTGGTAATAATGAAGTAAAGGAAATACTTGTAATCAATTCTGGTTATGGATATCTAAAAGATAATGATGGATCTTGGGGAGCGAATGGTGCTCAGTGGGCTAGTAGATGTGATACTTTTATTGTTGATCCTGATGGAAATTGGTTACAACCTATTCCTCCTGGTAATGTTATCACTGTTCTTGCTGGATCTCAGATTCAAGTTCCAACTTCTGTGACTGGATATAGTGAGGAGAGTGATGACGAAAAGGATATTGATGATGGAGTTTCGCAACAAAATATATTCGCACCTGGTGATTTACAGCAAGTAAATGAAACAGTTACAATAACGACACCAAAGTGTCCTCCACCAAGAGGTGGTGATGATTTTGAAAACCTTGGTTTTGGTGGTGATGATACTACTAGCGGTTCTCCATCAACAGGAGATGGAAGATATGGAGTTAGATTGTGCTTAAAGACCATTTATGTTAAGAATGGTGGTGTTAACTTTGATCCAGATGATGAAATTTTCTTAGAACCTGATTATGGAGCAAAATTGGAACTAGAATTAGGACCTTTTGGATCTATAAAGAAAATAAATGTTCAACAAACAGGATGTGGATTCAGGGAAACTCCCAATGTACGCATAAATACTCGTACAGGATTTAACGCTGAGTTAGTCCCAGTCCTTGAAGTGAATAGAATCGGTGAGGCAGATCTAGAAGATCTTGCACTCGATTCTCTTGATAGAGATAACAGAGGAATTATATCTGTTGTTGATTGTGTTAATCAGAGATATGGAAAACCAGATCCTTCGGGTTCTAGTGCAGATAGTGGTTATTATGAAAAAGGTAAACCTAACGCTTCTATACAGGCTCTCTAATGAGTAAGAAAAGAAATTATCATACAATTCGATATGGTCAGAAAGATGGTGAAATAAAGTTTGGACATCTTCATAAAGATGATGTTCTATCGGCGGTATTGGTCAGATCTGGATATGATTATCGACACTATATGAGTCTTGATGCTGATGATTTCCGCAAAGGATTTACGACGCAAAGAACACCAGGAACTCATCAAATCAAATGTGGTGATGATGTTCCTGATGAATCACCAGCGTTTATCGTAGATGCTCAGCAGGGTGATATAGTATTAAATGCACCAAATGGTAGAATTAAGTTAGTTGGTAAAAATATCGACATCATTGCTTCTGGTGAATCGAATAAAGATGGTGTTGTTACTATCGATGGTAATGAGGCAATAACTCTCAATACCAAAAACTTTACTGTTCAATCAAAAAGTAGAGCAAAAATAGTTTCTGATGGTATATGTGAATTGGTTGGTGAGGGTCTCATGAACATTTATGGTGGACTCGTAGATGTAGTTGATGGTAGAACGATATTAAAAGGAAGCAAATTTGAAACTGACTTTGAAGCACAACAAAAAGGCGAGATGCCTTTATTCTAAGGAGATAAATTATGGCTAATTTTCCAGATGTAACAGTAGGAAAACAACTAATTGTCGGTGAAGGTAATCCTTTTGCATTAGGTATTGGACCCATGCAAATTAGAGGATCTAGTTACATTGAAGGTCCATCTATTTTTGGTGATCCTGGACCATTTCCATTCTTACAGGGAACTGTAATGATTGGTCCTGCAAAGAATAGCGATATGCTTACACCACCAATTATTTTGGGTGGTCAATGTTATGGACCTGTATCTAATTCATTTTCACTTGCGGTGAGTGGAAGTTCTGCGTTGATGGGTACAGTTAACACTAATTCGGATGTAGTTGTTGGTGGTAATTGCTTGGTGCAAGGTAATGTTATATCAAATTGTGGTGGACATATCCTTGCTGCAAAGAAAAACTTTGATATTCCACACCCAAATAAAAAAGGATATCGACTAAGACATACTTGCCCAGAGGCTCCATATAATGATGTCTACATCCGAGGAAAAGTAAAGAATAAAGATAAAATTCCTATTCCTGGATATTGGAAAGGTTTCGTAGATAAAGATTCTATTACAGTGCAATTACAACCGATTGGAGCGCATCAAGATGTTATAGTTAAACGTCTTGATGATGACTACATATATTTACAGGCAAAAGGTGGTATGCCGATTAATTGTTATTATCATGTTTTTGCTGAGAGAGCAGATGGAGAAAAGTTAATTTCAGAATATAAAGGTAAATCACCTGAAGATTATCCTGGAAATAATGATGAATATTCTATTTCGGGTTATCACTACGACAGGAGGGAGGTTTAACAAATGGCAGCAGAGGAGTTCGTAACAGGTACAGGTGGTAAAGATTGTTCAGAGAAAGCTGGTGGTTGGGGTATTAAATCTACCAGATATGATTACATTTGGAAGGGTGATATTGATGAAGATGATTATCCAGATGACGCTTGTGAACCTAGGTATCATGGTAATGGACAAATTGATAATCTTCAAGTAAATCAAACAGTTGTTGCTGCAGCACAGGTAAGTGCTGCTGGTGTTACTCTTACCAGCAGAAAACCCTTTGATATACCTCATCCTACAAAAGATGGGTATAGACTCAGACATGTATGTCTAGAGGGTCCAGAGTCTGGTGTTTACTATAGGGGTAGGCTTACTGGTGGTAATATAATTGAATTGCCTGAGTATTGGAGAGGATTGGTTGACCCAGAGTCAATCACTGTAACCCTGACTCAGATTGGATCATCTCAAGATTTAATTGTCGATGCAATTGAATGGGGAAGAAGAATCAAAATTAAGTCTGGAAATGGAACTGGTATTGATTGTTTCTACCTAGTACATGCAGAGAGAGCAGACGGAGAGAAATTAATTGTAGAGTATGAAGGACAATCATCTGATGATTATCCAGGTGATAATTCAATCTACAGCATCAATCGATAGGAGATAAACAGTGTCCTTCCCGCCCCAATCTTTTTATTTTATTGACGGTAATACCGCAATAGGACAAAGTACGTTAAATCAGATTCAATCTGAATCTGGTACTTTTGGTATTGGTGCGACTACCAGTTTGATAGTTGATCAAGTCAATGCTACTGGTGTTATAACAGCATCAAAGTTTGTTGGTAATATTGAAGGAACTGTTTCTGGTAATATCTCAGGAACTGCTGGTGGACTTAGCGGTACTCCCAACATTTATGTAAATGCAATTGATGCTAATAGATTTCATAATACGGGTGTTACTACGTCTCAGGGTGGATTTGATGGTGATTTAACTGGTAATGCTGATTCAGCAACTCAATTACAAACCGCACGTAATATTGGTGGTGTAAGCTTTAACGGCACCGCTGATATTAATCTACCTGGTGTAAACATAGCAGGTAATCAAAACACAAGTGGAACTGCTGCGAATCTATCAGGCACACCTGATATCGTTGTTGGAAATGTAACAGCTTCAAATATTTCCATTGCAGGAACTTTAACATATGATGATGTAACAAACGTTGATTCTCTTGGTATTGTAACTGCTAGAACAGGACTAGATGTTCTTGCGGGTGGTGCTCAGATCACTGGTAATTCTACGATTGATGGTGAAACCACAATCTATGGAAATGTTGATTTACAAGCAAATCTAGATGTAGACGGTCATACTAACCTTGATAATGTAAGTATTTCTGGTGTAACAACATTTTCAAACAGCGTTAATTTTGATACAGATTTAGATGTTGATGGACATACTAATCTTGATAATGTAAGCATCGCAGGTGTAACCACTATGAGTGGTTTACTTGATATCAATGGTGGTGCTAGAGCAAACTCTTTCAAAGTCGAAAATCTTACTCCAGATAGGATTGTTCTTCCTGCATCTGATGGACAACTTGAAGGAGATGCTAACTTAACTTTTAATGGTACATCTCTTTTCGTTGGTGTTAACTTAGATGTAGATGGAACTGCTGAGTTAGATTTACTGAATGTTGCAGAGACAGCAACATTTTCTAGTAATATTGATGCTAATGGTGATCTAGATGTTGATGGTCATACTAACCTTGATAATGTAAGCATTTCAGGATTTACAACCATCACTCAAGACTTGGATGTTGATGGACACACAAATTTAGATAATGTAAGTATCTCTGGAGTTGTTACCGCTACAACATTCATAGGAGATGGAGACTTTGTTGAATTAGATGTAGACGGTCATACTAACCTTGATAATGTAAGTATCTCTGGTGTTGTAACAGCAACAACATTTGTTGGAGATGGAGACTTTGTTGAATTAGATGTAGATGGTCATACAAATTTAGACAATGTTTCTATTGCTGGTGTAACTACATTTACAGGTAATATTGATGCTGATGGTAATCTTGATGTTGATGGTAATGCAACACTAGATGTTCTTTTTGTTTCGGAGAGTGCTACGTTCAATGCTAACATTGATGCTAATGGTAATCTCGATGTAGAGGGCACTACAGATTTAGACGTATTGAATGTTTCGGAGACAGCCACATTCTCCAGTGATGTTGATATTGATGGTCATACTGAACTCGATAATGTAAATGCTTCTGGTGTTGTGACTGCAACAACATTTGAAGGTAATCAGATCATTGGTACTCCCGCTGGTGGATTTAAGTCGGGAGCATTTACTATAAGCAGTACGGATCATACAAAAGATTCGATTAACGAACTCAATTTCATATTGGGTAAGTTAGTTCCCGTTGCCCCAGATACATTCAATGGTCTAAGTTTGAGTTTAACTGGAACTGACGGAACTGCTTACTTATGTCAGGGATTTACTCCTACCAATAATACTGGTGGTTCGGCACCGTTAGCAGGATCGCAATATGTAAGAAATACTGATAGCACTATTACAACTAACTATATCAATGATGTAGGACCTGGTGATAGTGGGACAGTTACGGGATTTGTTAATGCAGTTTCAGTTGGAACAACAACTCTAGATACTGGTGTAAACAATGCAACATCAAGTGCTGTTCAGATTGCTGATAATAAAGATGCATCGCAATCAACACGTAATACTGGAATAACAGCAAACTTTTATCAAGTATATGATGTGAGACTCATAAATGCATCCTCTCCCGATGGATACAATAAGGCGTATTTAACTCATGGATCAGCAACAACTGGAGAAGCTTTTTGGTATGAAGATCCAAGCACAGTATCAGCACCAATAATTTCATTCAGTGCAGTTACTTCACCTAGTAATCCTACTTTGAGTTATTCATCTGGTGTTCCTCATTATACAGAATCAACAAATAATAATCTCACCTATGTTGCTACTGTTGAAAATGCAAGTGGTGATATGTATAGTTATTCAAACTATAAACTTCTGAACTCTGATGGGCAGACTACAGGATTTACCAATGCAGGTCATATATTTTATAATAATTTTGCTGGCGGAACTCACCCACCAGCAAGAAATTTTGGTGTTGGAACAGGTGTAACAACACTAATAACAAATACACCAAATAATATACACAATACTATAACATCAGGTCATTTCTCTAGTTATGATGCTGTTACTCCTTATGGATCACATAATAATCAAGCAGTCAGTTTTTCAACAAATGTAAATCTGATGGGTACTACGTCTACAACCAGTCAGATTGATGAGGATAACATTCTTATTTCCTCGCTCGGAACTGGTTCTGGAAATGCTACCAGAGTCAGTGCTGGAGCAGGTGGCGATAATCCCACTTCAAGTTATACTTCTTGGACGGCAAGTTCTTCTGTTTCTCTTTATGAAGCAGTGGTAAGGGGAGGGACTCTTCGCCATGATCAAACAAACTATTCAACTGGATATCTTCCTGTAGGTCCTGATTATTCATCTGGTAGATCTGGAGCACAATATTTTCAGGTAGAGATGATAAGGTCAAATGTATCTGAATTCAATATTAGTTACACTGGTTCTGCTGCTGGATGTTTTGTTTGTATGCCTGATAATTCAACATGGACTACATCTTTATCAGGCACAAATGGTTGGGCTGATATGTTCCAAGCATATAGAGGAGCAGGTCTACCTACATCATCTGAACCAGGATGTTCTTCTGGTGGAGTTATGGGTAGTAGTGGTGGAACATTTACTTGTACTTTTGGAACTTCATCATCATCTCATGACTCTAATAATCGTATTCTGATCAGGTGGAAACTGACCTCAGGTCAGTCAATCACAGCACTGTCCTTCTCTGCGACCTAATGTCTTGACGCCTGGACTAGGACGCCCTATAATATGAGGGTAATCAACGGAGCACACCCGATGCCTCAGGACGAATTCCTTTCTCGTTTCGTTATTGATCCTATGCGTAAGACTTTCTACATGTATTCTGATCAAGGCGATGAGAGAGTAATTGAATGTGATACCATTGATGAGTTTATGAATGTTCTTGAGTTTGTGAACGCTACTGTTCCTGACGAAATGCTTGCTTATACCGAACCTTGGGTTGCTGCGGGGTAAATCCCCTTTGGGACTGTCGCCTAAAGGTAAAGGCCCTCTGCTTATAACGGAGTGATCTGGGTTCAAGTCCCAGCAGTCCTATCTGGGAGTGTGGCGGAATCGGTAGACGCACCAGACTTAAAATCTGTTGGGAGTTAATCCCGTGGGGGTTCAAGTCCCCCCACTCCTATTGCACTAAATAAGTGCGAGTTGCCAATTTAGCTCAGCTGGTAGAGCATCGCTTTTGTAAAGCGGTGGTCAACGGTTCAAGTCCGTTAATTGGCTTTCCTTCTTTAGAAGGAATCGAACTCCTGAGGGCACTCGGAGTTTGTATTAAATGATTATCAAGGTGTTGAATCTTTTACACTGATGGCCACAGGAAAAAGTATCAAGGATCTTTAATCATTTATAGAAGGGATTGATCGGGAACGGTGGAATGACCGATCCATAACGATCTCCCGTCTGGATTGCTGGGAATGGTGGAATGACCAATCCAAAACAGCAGTCCTATCGCTTAAGTGGCGGAATTGGTAGACGCGCTTGGTTTAGGTCCAAGTGATGGTAACATCGTGGAGGTTCAAGTCCTCTCTTAAGTATTTTACAAAAAAATCATGAAAATCAATCTTTGGTACTCACAACCCACAAGACAGTGGCGATGGACTCTCACAGACGAAAAAAATGATATGCGACAAGAATCTGGTCAACAACCATTCTTGCGTGACGCTATGGAGGATATCGCTAGCACTGTAGAATATATGCTAGAATGCTCACAAAATGAGTAATATTACTTAAATGAAGAGTGAATTTTATATAGATAGAGTAGATAAAGAACAGGTGAAAAACCTTCTTTATACTCATCATTATCTGAAAGACGAATCAAAAGATTTTAAGTCGGGATATAATTATGGACTTTTCAAGCATCCTGAATGGGAATGCCCTCTTAATATTGGCGGGTGTCTTGGTGTTTGTATTTTTACTGGGTTCCCAGTTCCAGAAATTGCCGTAGGTGCTTTTGGTTTGGAGAGAAATCAACAACAGGGTCTATTTGAACTTTCAAGACTATGCATAGATCCTCATATACAAAAAAAAGAATACAACATCACATCATGGTTCGTTAGTAAATGTATTAGGAGATTTAGAAATGATACAACTGTTCGTGCTATTCTTAGCTACGCTGACTCTGCTCACCACACTGGAACTATCTACCGTGCTTGCAATTTTAACTACTATGGGTTGACAGAACCCAAAAAAGATTTCTATTATGCTGACGGAACAAAGCATTCTAGGGGTTCTGTAAAGGGAAAAGAAGGTGAATGGAGAGAAAGATCTCGTAAACATAGGTTCCTTTTGACTTACGATAAATCCTTAGATATTAAGTGGAACCCCCAGAAATGGAAGCGATAAATAGAACATAGAATAGTCCTAACAGAGAAATACAATGGGTCTTAGCCGCTTAGATAATTTTCTCAAGAATACCAAGGGAGAAATCCTGTATGTAGATCCTTCTAGTTTAGACTCTACGGATAGCGTTGAAAACCAGGGTAACTCCTTAGCAAGACCCTTCAAAACTATTCAAAGAGCACTGATGGAGTCTGCAAGATTCTCCTATCAGGAAGGAAGAGAAAACGATAGATTTGGAAAAACAACAATCTTGCTGTATCCTGGTGAGCATATTGTTGATAACAGACCAGGATTCCTTACATCTGAAGTTACTGGAACATATTTCACTAGAGCAGGAGCAACTACAGAAGATTTATCTCCTCTAGACAGAAATACTAACTTTGATGTTTTATCAGAAAACAATATTCTTTATAAACTGAATAGTGTCTACGGTGGTGTTATTGTTCCCCGTGGTACTTCTATTGTTGGTCTTGACCTAAGAAAGACAAAGATTAGACCAAGATATGTACCAGATCCTGAGAATACAGACATTGAAAGATCTGCTATATTCCGTTTAACTGGCGCATGTTATATGTGGCAGTTTTCTATCTTTGACGCTGATCCAAATGCGATTGCATATAAAGATTATACTACTAACACATTTATCCCCAACTTTTCTCACCATAAGCTTACTTGTTTTGAGTACGCCGATGGTAAGAACGCTGTTAACATCGATGACGAGTTCTTAGAGTTTAGTTCTGGAACAACTGATCTTGATATTTACTATCAGAAGATTGGTGATGTCTATGGTTCTACCTCTGGTAGAGAAATTGAACCTGAAACTGTTGAAGATCCTCTGGACATTGAAACCAAGATTGATGAGTATAGGATTGTAGGTTCTAGAGGTGCTTCTGTCGGAATTTCTAGCATTAGAGCAGGAGATGGTGAAACATCTTCCAGCACAATTACTGTTACTCTATCTGAAGAACTTGACGGTCTTGATGTAGATACTCCCATTCAAGTCTCTGGTGTATCTGTAAATGGATATACAGGACAATTTGTCATCAGTGAAAAGAATAGTGCTACGGAGATTGAATATAAGGCTCCATCTTCTCCTATCACTGCGCTACCATCTGCATCTGATATTGCAGAGGGACAACTTACCATCATTACTGATACTGTTACCTCAGCATCTCCATATATCTTTAACATCTCACTGAGATCTGTATATGGTGCTTGTGGAATGCACGCCGATGGCGATAAAGCAGATGGATTTAAGTCAATGGTTGTTGCTCAGTTCACTGGAATTGGTCTGCAAAAAGATAATAATGCTTTCCTCAAGTATGATGAAACAACAGGAACTTATCAAGATACTACAACAGTAGCGAATCTGTTTAGTGATTCTAGAGCAAGGTATAAGCCATCATACGAAAACTATCACATCAAAGCAAGTAACAATTCTGTTATTCAAATTGTATCTGTCTTTGCTATTGGTTATGCGACTCATTTCTTAGCAGAGACTGGTGGCGATCTTTCTATCACCAACTCTAACTCAAACTTTGGTGCTAAATCTCTTGTATCCAGAGGATTCCGTGGAGAATCTTTCACAAAAGATGATGTTGGATATATTACTCACGTCATTCCACCACAAGAAAATGTTGCTGCTGATGTAAATGTAGAATTTGTTTCTTTTGATGTAAATCAAACTACAGGTATTGGAACAGTCTTCCTTTATGAGCAATTAGTTGAGGCAGAAAAACCAAATCATATTATTGATGGATATAGAATTGGCGCAAAACCTGATGATGTAATTAAAGTTGATGTTATCAATGCAGGTATTACCTCTACATATTCTGCAAAGATTGTGATGCCTGGTACGGAAACTTCTTTTGAGAAAGAGTTTACTGTTACTAAGAAAGCAAATGGAATCTCAAATGAAATTTCATCTAATACATTTACATTTACGGAAAATCATTCTCTTGAAAATGGCGAGTCTATAAGAATTATTAGTGATACTGGACATATTCCTGATGGACTAATTAATGGTCAAGTTTACTATGCAATCACAACAGGTCTCAATGCTAATCAAATTAAGGTTGCTAAGACTCTTAACGATGCTTTAATTGGTCAGCAGGCTACAATTTACTCTAATGAAACCAGCACAGTTAAGGTAGTTTCTAGAGTATCTGATAAGTCTCCTGGAGATACTGGACACCCATTACAATGGAGTGGAACACAATGGTATCTCTCTGTTTCTCAAAACTCTTCTGATAATGATCTCTTTGGTTTAATTCAGAATTTAACATCTGATGCTACTCCTAGATCTTACTTTACAAGAACTCCTGATACTAGAGGTCTCTTAGATAGAATCTATCGCCTGAGATATGTTATTCCTAAGGACAATCCCATTACTTCTAGACCACCTATTGAGGGATATGTTCTTCAAGAATCTAGTGGTGTAACTGGTAGCGACACTGAAAATGAAAAGTATTATAGTATCTCATCTAAAGTTCTCAATGATAGCACAGAACTAAGAAATCCCAGATTTGTTGCTAATGCAGAATTTGTTGGAACAACAGCAACGATTACAACTGAATTACCACATAATTTAACTGTCGGTGATACAATTAGATTGAGAAACATTAAGAGTGTTGGTAATACAGAAGGTGAAGATGATCTTGGATATAATGGTGTTTTCTTTGTAGCAACTATTCCCGATAAAAAGACATTCACATATACATTAGCAACTGATCCTGGATTATTCTCCAGCGATCCTAATACAAGAGATGCTAATCTTCCATACTTCACTAAGTATGAATTACCTGGAACGTATGTAATCTATCGTTCTGAAGAAGTTCAGAAATATATTAAGGATGACCAAGATGGTATTTACCACTTAATTCTATTAAGTGCATCTAATAATCCTACTGTTGCTCCTTTTGATGCTGAGAAATATGTTCAACCAGTTCAATTCCTTTATCCCCAGATTAACAAGGATAATCCAAAGTCGGATCCCGCATCTACAAAGTCATTTGCAGAATCTGAATTAATTGGTAATGTTATCGTTAACGATGCTCAGAAGAGTATAACAAAGGAATCTCTTACCAAACTGTATGATGATGTAAACATTGGTATAGCTATTACTGATATTGTTTCTACTGCAACTACAACTACTACTGGTATTGCTCACACTCTATTCACTGAAGTTGAGCATGGATTGAATAGGATTACATCTTTAAGTATTGATAGTCCTGGACAAGGATATGGATCTGGAAGTGGTACTGTTCTGTATAATGCAACCCTGACAGGAACTTCTGGAACTGTTTATGGAACAAATGCTACTTGTGTAGTTTCTATCGATGGTGTTGGATCCTTGACTGGTATTAAAGTCATGGATGGTGGACAAGGGTATTCAGTTGGTGATAAACTAAATGTTACTGGAACTGCAACTACAACAGGATTTACTACTGCTACTGTAAATGTAGATTCAATCTATGATAATACTGGTGATGTACTATTCTTAACTGATATTACAGATTCGCACTCTCAGTATAATACTCTGTATAGAATTACTGGTATTACAACAACATATGATGACCAGATTTTTGTCGAATCTATGGAGACAATATCTGGTATTAACACCCTTGGTGTTGGAGTAACTGATTTATTAAGTTCCAAAGCATATAATCTTGGACCTACGATCGGTATTTCATCTCTCTCATATAATAACATTACGGGTGTTGTAAGCTTTACCTCGGTGGCTAATCATGGACTATCAGAAGACAACAAGATTCGACTTGCTGGTGCTAACTACTCTGGCTACAATAAAGATCACATTATTACCCGAATTACAGGTCAGAATTCTTTTGAAGTTAATGTTGGAGTTGGAACAACAGTTCCAAATGCCTTAGGAACAATTAGAGCGTTTAGGAATGGATTTACATCTAGAGGTGGTTTAATCAGTCTTGCCGATCAAAACATTGGTGGTAGACTTATTGATCAATATGGTGGTGTAACTGCTCAACTAAGTGCTGCTATTACATCTGCGGATGCAACAACACTTTCTATTACTGATCTAAATGATTATGATTTTGAAATTGGTGATTATCTACAGATTAACGATGAAATCTTTAGAATTAAAGAGTCTGTAGATGGAAACCCAATTACAGTCTTTAGAGGAGCACTTGGATCTATAAGATCAACACATGCTTCTGGTGATGTTGTAAGAAGAATTAAACCAATTCCGATGGAATTGAGAAGAAATTCTATCATTCGTGCATCTGGTCATACTTTTGAATATCTTGGATATGGTCCTGGTAACTATTCTACAGGTTTACCTGATAGACAAGATAGAGTTCTTGATCAAAGAGAAATCTTTATTGCACAATCTAACAAGCAGAATGGTGGTGTCGTTGCATTTACTGCGATGGATAGCGATGGTAATTTCTTCATCGGTAATAAGAAACTCAACTCTACAACTGGTAGAGAAGATGTATTTGATGCTCCCATCATTACTATTACTGGTCAAGATGTTACTACTGGAAATGAAGCAGGATTTGATGCTCAAGTATCCTCCGAGATTACAGTTACAAGATCTCTAAAGGTTGAAGGTGGTCCTGAAAAGAATATCGTTTCGGAATTTGACGGACCAGCTATCTTCAATGAGAAGATTACATCTTCTTCTGATGATGGTGTAGAACTGAAGTCCTTGTTTATGCAAGGATCTAATAAGATTTCTAGAAAGTATACAAACTCTCCATCTAAACCAACTACTGCTGGAAACCCTGGAGACATTGTTCTTAATTCTCAACCAGATAGTGGATCAACTCTTGGATGGGTTTATACATCCGATGATATCTGGGAAGATTTTGGTCTTGTTTCTGATCAAGGACTGGCTCTATCTAGAAACGTTGGACTTACAACTGATGGGGCAAGTTATGCCGGTATTGCAACCAACATTAACTTTGTAGGAACTGGTGTTTCTATCACTGCTGATGTTGATTCTAATTCTGGAGTCGGAACAATTACATTCTTCTCTAGTGCTGTTGAACCTGAGTTCCTAGTTGTTAGTGGTGTTTCTACTTTCAATGCAAACATAGTTTCTAATGAAACATTATTCTCTCAGGGTGGATTTATTGCAACAACAGGTGTTTCCACATTCTTTGATGATGCAGTCTTTAGAGAAGGTATTCAAGTATTCAATGGATTAGAAGCAGACTCTGCAACTATCTCTGGTACAGTTGTTGCTACTGAAGTAAACACAACTACATTCTCAAATGCAACTGCTAACTTCTCTGGAAGTATTTCTGCTGGTAGTACATCTGATGCTGCTGATAGAACAGTCAGAGTCCTCAGTGGAGATAATAATAACGCTGGATTTGAAGCCTACGGTGATGTTCAAGGAACTGGATATTTGCGTGTAGGATCTAGAGCAGATAGAGGTGGTGGTGTATTCTTTAATGGAAATCTTTCTCCATCATTTGCTATCGATGAAGTTGCAGATACTGTTTCTTATTATAGAAGATCTGGCGGAATAAACTATGTGGTGTTCTCTCATCCATATAATAGTAGTACTGTATCTTTCTCTGGTGATGTAACACTTGCAGGAAATCTAACAACAGTCGATCTTACTGCTTCTGGTAACGCTTCTATTACAGGAAGTATTTCTACAGTAACAAATATTAACTCTACTGGTATTTCTACATTACCAACAGTGACTTCAGATACAGTTACTGTTAATAATAAGTTGTCTATTCTTGCTCCTGTTGAGCAGAATGTTGTTGCATTAGGATCAACAACTGTTGTTGATTGTTCTCAAGGAAACTACTTTACAACAACAGTCAATGGTAACGTAGCATTTGAGTTTACAAATGTTCCAAGTGGAGTTGTATATGGCGTAACCATTGAAATTACTCACACTTCTGGTACAATTACGTGGCCAACATCTGTTAAGTTCCCAGAAGATCAGGCTCCGCTCCTTTCAACGGGCAAGACACATCTCTTCATGCTAGTTACAGATGATGGTGGCGCTAGATTCAGAGCAGCAGCATTGTTTGACTTTGTTGACTAGACCAGTTACAAAACTGTCCACTCACACCTCCACCTTCGGGTGGAGGTGTTATACTATGTGAGTAAATAGGAGGGACATGTCTTCTCTGGAGAAACTATTATTTGTTGCATCCTTCATGTGTATGCTACAATGGGGAACCCGTGTAACTTCTGTCGCTATTAACTCTCTTTTGTGATATAATGAAGAAGAAATTTGTCTGCGTACATCCACTTTCTAGAAAAGCAAAAAATCGTTTCTCTAATGAGATGGACTTGTTTCATTCATGTAGAGTAGAAAATGAAGATAATGATATGCTTTTCTTAGCATCGTTAAATAGAAAATACTTCTTTTGGGTTCCGAAAGATGGTAATGAGCATTGGAGAGTTGAAAAATGAGTCTTAATAAAGGAATTCCTCATCCTCAAGAGCAGAGGAAGAGAATGCATTGTGAAGTTCCTCATGGATATGAGATAGATCCTGAGGAAGATATTCTTATCCCCATGTTTCAGATACCAATAGCTCACATAAAAGTTAAGGATTGGGAAAACAAGAAGAAACAACTTCTTTCTTTATATAACAATACAAAAGAAAATCAGTCGATGGGTGATGATCCGTTTGATGTCTCAACGGATTATCATTATCGTGAAGGTGGTCAGTATAATGATAGTATCAATAGTATTCTAGATGAAGAACTTGCAATTCTTGAAACAATGTTTTTGCAAACTGATCAATTCAATGATGAATATGCAAAGGTAATCTCTCCAGAATGTGAGAATGCTCTCTATTTTTCAATACAAAACTCTTGGTTTGAAAAAGCTAAAAAATATGAAGCACATTACCCACATCATCATGGACTCATAGGATATAGTTGTGTTCTTTATATTCATTATGATCAAAAAGAACATACTCCAACTACTTTTATGAATCCATTTATTGCTAACGCTATTGGTGGTCAATCGGATTGGCATTTTGATGAAGCAAAGGAGGGATCTCTTCTTTGTTGGCCATCATCAGTTATACATTTCACTCATCCAAACTCATCAAACAAAGAGAGATTAATTCTATCATTTAATATGTCTCCTTGTAATTCATATGGCCCTTTACCAATATAGTATTATGCTTAAAGAATCTGTGAAAGACAACACGGGAATTTTTTATTTTCCTCCTAGGTTTATATACCATTCAAAAGTGGAAAAACATAATACAATTAAGAGAACACTTTTACCTGAAATTGAAAAACACCTAGAAGAAAATGCTGATAAAATTCTAAATCGATGGGTTTCATCTAATGTAATTTCTTCGTATCATTTTGATGATACTAATGGTGAGATTTTGTTTAATAACGAAGAGTTAATGTACGCTATTTGGGAGGCTTTCAACGAATGTGTATTTTTCCTTGACGATGATGCTTGGGCAAACCTAACAGAAGTTTCTAAAACAGCAGTTGTATCGAAAATGTGGTATAATAAGTATAAACCTGGAGGAAATCAGGAAATACATAATCATACTCCACATCATTTTTCTGGAGTTTACTATCTTGAAAATACTGGAACTGTAAACACAACCTGGTATAATCCCGATAATTATTTTCCTGGAGGAGATTTTGATTATGTTAATTGCGATCCCAATTTAATTGGTCCTGATACAAGTATGTCTAAAGTTAGTGAAGGATATATTGTTATGTTTCCTGGACCTTTACCTCACTATGTTCCAGAGGTAAAGAATGATAAGACGACAATATCCTTTAATATCGATATTGATGGATATCCATGAAAAAAGTAAGAGTTATAAAAAACTTTGCATTAAAAGAAGAAATTGATGCATTAAATAAATGGTCTCTTAAAAATCTTAAAGAGAATCCTGATCAGTATATGGATGCTAATATGGATTATGATGATGTGGGTAATGTGCTTCATATTTTTTAGCTTTTTCAAACCAAGAGT
>CAACVD010000051.1_pt1 | contig 44441 bp, 51 predicted proteins | sample 2381771 | NCBI WGS metagenome assembly CAACVD01 (sample SAMEA5211965, study PRJEB30684) | marine metagenome | biome: Marine; feature: Epipelagic; material: Water | collected 2015-10-15 | depth 15 m
CTTATACAGGTGGTACTTTAGGAACAACGTGGCAAGCAGAAGATGCTGATGACAGAGCAGCAGGTATAGGCAGTTTCTTTTCAAGCACGGACAACACCTTCTTCATCACAGGTGTTCAGTTAGAAGTAGGGCAGAACCCAACAGAGTTTGAGCATGAGCCTTTTGAGAGGACGTTGGATAAATGTCAGAGGTATTATCAAGAAATATTTATGTTCCACGATGCAGGTTCGCAATATATAAGAGAAACAATACCTTTTAAGGTTGAAATGAGGGCATCCCCTACAGGAACAGTTTTTGCACAAACAAATAGTGGAGGAGGGACTAACACCTCTGGTAAAATTTATCAAGGTAGTGGTGAAAATACGGCTAGTGTTGCACAAGAAAATAAAACATCTGCTAGATTAGATGTGACAGCAGGTGGGTTTACTGCAAATCAAGACGTTTATGGTCGAGTTACTTTAGCAAGTGAGTTATAGAAATGGATGTTAAAGAAGCACAATATGTGAAAATTGATGGTAAAATTGATTCTATAAGAGTAATTTTAAACGGTATAGTGTGTAATGTACCACTAGACCCTGACAACACTGACTACGCAGAAATACTAAAACAAGTAAAGGAAGGCACACTGACAATTAAGGACGCTGACTAATGCTTGGCTTTAATGCCATATCAGAAGTAGCGATTGCTGACCAGCCAGGAGTTACATTATTCTTATCAGGGGTAAGTGGAACTACAGCAATAAGTGCGGTAGGAATCGAATCTACGGGTGCTGTTAGTGTAACAGGTGTGGCAGCAACATCAGCCTTCGGCAGTCTGTCTAGCGTAACAGGATCAGCAGTTCTAAGTGTAACTGGATTTTCTACTACACTTTCTTTAGGAGATGTACTAATATGGGGTGAAATCCTACCTGGGATAACAACTGATTATACAAATATAACCACAGGAGCGTCACAGACGTGGACAGAAATATCAACAGGAGCTTCACAAACGTGGACAGAAATATAGAGGTAAGACATGGTTTCTACATATACAACTAATGGTGGTATTGAGAAGATTGGTTCAGGTGAGCAGTCTGGTACATGGGGCGATACCACAAACACAAACTTTGATATTATAGATAAACTAACTAATGGTGTTATCGACATAACACTTTCAGGTACGACACACACACTCACAACCAGCGACGGTACAGTTTCTGATGGTATGTCAAAAGTCTTGGTTCTAGGGGGATCACCTTCAGGTACAAACACTATAACGATGTCTCCAAATGATGCTCAAAAATTATACTTTGTTAAAAACGGTACAAGTCAAATAGCCACTTTCACTCAGGGGTCGGGGGCAAATGTTAATGTAGCCGCAGGGGCAGGGGCAATTATTTTTGCTGATGGGGCAGGGTCTGGAGCCGCGGTCACGGATTTAACAGCATTGTTCCCTAATGCAAACACATCTGGAGCAGGTGTATTCTCAAGTATCACGGCAAATGGTGGGGTGACAGTAGACAACATAACGATTGATGGTACGGAGATCGACCTGAGTTCTGGCGATCTTACAGTAGATGTTGCAGGTAATATTGACCTTGATGCTGATGGAGGCACTGTAAAAATATCTGATGGAGGCACAGAACTCCTAAATATTACTAATTCATCAAGTGACGTGGTTATTAAACCCGTTGTCGATGGTAAAGATATTATATTTCAACAGAGAGATGGGACAGAGGTCGCTAGAATAGAAGATAATGGCACATTTAACGTGGTTACAGACAAGTTTGCCATAAACGGCACGGCTGTAACGTCCACCGCTGCCGAGTTAAACATACTAGATACCGCAACTGTAACCGCTGGGGAACTAAACCTGTTAGACGGAGATACGTCAGTTGGTAGTTCTATAACTGTAGCAGACTCAGATGGCATAATAGTCAACGATGCTGGTACAATGAAGACCATACCTGCTAGTGCTGTGAAGACATATGCAACTGCAGGGGCTACAAGCGGAACTGTTACAAGTGTAGCCACGGGCAGCGGCTTGACAGGTGGTACGATAACAAGTTCTGGTACGTTATCTCTAAAGAATAGTTTTTTAGCCGCTAGTGGTATTTATTCAAATGGCACTACTACAAGTTTTACAGCTTCTACATACCCTCATTTTATATCGGGAAGAAGTGCAGCAGGTGGAGGTAGTTTTACTTTTACCGTTACAGAGGCAGATGGTTCAACACATAGCTTAGACATGGCAGATGGAGACAGCGGTACTAACGACGCTTTTGCTACTATACTACCTGCAGGGGCAAGCATATCAGGTAGCACTTTTACATATCTAGCCGTGGCACTAATTCCAGGTTGATTATGACAAAGGCAGATATAACAAACATACTTACTGAATTAGCTGTTTTACAGCAACAAATGCGCTCTATAGAATCAAGGGTTAGACGTTTAGAACACCTTGTTATATGGGCTTTTGGTATATACACCACAGCGACTTTAGGGGTAATTTTTAGCGGGGTTCTCTAAATGTTTGATCCTGTAACTATATCCGCTGCTGTAGCTACCGCAAGTACGGCTTTTTCAGGTATTAAGCGCGCTTTTCAGGCAGGGCGCGATTTAGAATCTATGAGTCAGGACTTGTCAAGATGGATGGGCGCTGTGTCTGACGTAGATGCAGCGCATAATTCTGCTAAAAACCCAACTATGTTTCGCAAAGTGTTTAGTGGTGGTACTATAGAACAGGAGGCAATCGAAGCATTTACGGCAAAGAAAAGATTAGAGGAGCAACGGTACGAGTTACAGCAGTTTATTAAGTTCACACACGGAACAGCGGCATGGGATGAACTACTAAGGATGGAAGGCCAAATACGCAAGCGAAGGCAGCAAGAGATATATGATAAAAAGATATTTAGAGAAAAGGTTATCAGTATCGTGGCACTCACTATTGTGCTTAGTGTTGGCATTGGTCTTCTTGGTCTTTTCATCTACTCCCTTATGGGTCTCGACAGAGGGTGGTTCGGTTAATTGTGTACGTAAACAAGGTGGTCAGGAGACATTTGAATGGTTATGTGTAGAAGGAGACACAATATATTTAGCTAAATCGGACAATATAAAGAATTGTTACACGTGTTTTTTAAAAAAATTTAGTGATTGGACGTGGGATCAAGAAAAAAGAAAAGGCATTAGAGAAGACCCAAAGTATGTTACATGCAGGAGATACAAAAGAGTGAAAGCTAAGAATGGTCAACAAGTTTGTCTATACAGAGGAGCCAATAATACTTATAGTTTAGTTGTAGAAGGGGAATGCCCCGTAGAGTTCCAATGTCGGTACGACCCAGGGGGGCAAGAGCCTAATATAGACAGCGTAGTAGATTCATTAAACGATAGTTTTAAGAGGTAAAATGACACAGAAAACACTAGAAAAAGGTTCAGTTTGGGAGAAAGCTGACACTAATGGGGATGGTGTCGTAACGGATAGAGAGATGGCTATCAAAGAGCGTATGGTGCTTTTGGAGAACCGCGATAAAAAAGAAGATCAACAACGCTATCTTGTATGGTTTTCAGCACTTACAGTAACAGCTTTTATTATAGTGCTAATGACACCCCTCGTTCCTATAGAAAGAATTGACCATCTCTCAGGAATCGCTGAAATTTGGGTATTATCGAATATGGGCGTTTTGGCCTCTTTCATCGGGTTTAATCAACTTGCAAAGAGAGCAGATAAAGGAGAAGTAAAATGAGTTTACTAACCACACTTGTTGGACCTGTTACAGGGTTATTAGACAAGTTTATAGAAGATAAAGATCAAAAAGCTGCCTTGGCGCACGAGATAGCTACTATGGGCGAAAAACATGCGAAGGAGCTGGCACTCGCGCAAATTAAAGTAAATCAGGAAGAAGCCAAGGGAAATTGGTTTCAGTCGTCGTGGCGACCCTTGATTGGCTGGATTTGCGGGCTGTCCCTAGCTATAAATTACCTCGTATCGCCAATCTGTGCAGGGTTTGGTGTAATTATTCCACAAGCGGACATGAGTGTAATGATGCCGTTATTGCTCGGAATGCTAGGAATTGCGGGGATGCGCAGTGTAGATAAGGCGTTTAAAACAGACACAAAGGGGAAACAAAATGGCGTTTAAATTATCACAAAGAAGTTTAGGACGATTAGATGGAGTAAAAAACGAACTACACTCAGTTGTTACTCATGCCATTACGGTGAGTAACGTCGATTTCGGAGTGATCTGTGGTTTAAGGACGGAAGCAGAACAGGCTGACCTTGTAGCTCGTGGAGCATCACAGACACATAAGTCAAAACACCTTACGGGAGATGCCGTCGATTTAATGGCGTATGTTTCTGGACGGGCGAGCTGGGAGTTGAACCTGTACGATGACATAGCTGATGCAATGAAAGAAGCAGCCGTGCGAGAAGGCGTTAAAATTAGGTGGGGTGCGGCATGGCACATAGACGATTTCCGTGATTGGGAAGGTACAGCAGAAGAAGCCATGAACGCCTACATAGACCTACGTAGATCTCAAGGTCGTCGCCCGTTCATAGATGGACCACATTTTGAGTTGATGTAAGACAATGCCTCTAAAGAAGTTAGTATTTAAATCTGGTGTAGATCGTGAGAACACTCGTTACGCTAACGAGGGTGGATGGTTTGACTGTGATAAAATACGTTTTCGTCAAGGTAGTCCCGAAAAGATAGGGGGATGGACACGTATATCTGCTAACACGTTTATAGGAACAGCACGATCTCTACGTGCTTGGACAACTCTTGGTAACATACCTTTGGTGGGTGTTGGTACACATAAAAAGTTTTATATAGAACAAGGTGGGGCGTACTATGATGTAACTCCTCTACGTAAGACCACAACGAACGCGGCCACCTTATCGGCATCAAACGGATCTACCACAATAACTGTGACGGACAATGGACATGGTGTAGGTGTAGGAGATTTTGTTACTTTCTCAGGGTTTGTAACTTTAGGAGGTAATATAACAGCGACAGTGCTGAATACAGAACATATAGTCACAGCTGTCACATCAGCAAATGTATATACGTTTACAGCTACAGCCACAGCTACGGGTAGTGACTCAGGTAATGGTACATCTGGAGCAGATGAAGTGGTACAATACCAAGAAAATATAGGTAAAGAAGGCCAGACTCCCATCACAGGTTGGGGCGGAGGTGCATGGAACGAGTCAGGTACAACATGGAACAATAGTGGTACAACCACATTTGGTATTCGTTTATGGCATCAACAGAACTTTGGAGAGGATCTCATAATAGGGTTTAGAGGCAGTGCTTTATACGTGTGGGACGCTACAAACAACGTTTCTACTAGAGCTGTAGCTGTAACAGGACTGTCAGATGCATCAGGTGTGCCTACCACACACAACAATGTAGTGGTGTCCGACGTGAGTCGTTTTGTTTTTTGCTTGGGGGTTAACCCAGTAGGAAGTTCTGACATAGACCCCTTGTTGATTAGATGGTCTGACCAAGAAAGCTTAGTGGACTGGACACCTGCAGCCACAAACCAAGCAGGTAGTTTACGTCTTTCGCAAGGTTCTGAGATTGTTGCAGGGGCAAACTCACGTCAGGCTGTGTTAATTTGGACAGATGCCGCGTTATACAGCTTACAGTATGTAGGTGCGCCCGTGGTGTGGGGGGCTACGTTAGTTGGAGAGAACATATCTATAGCCTCTAAAAATGCTGTGGCGTACGCAAACGGTGTAGCTTACTGGATGGGTACAGATAAGTTTTACAAATATGATGGTAGAACTGAAACCCTGCCTTGTAACCTACGTAGGTATGTATTTAATGATTTTAACAGCGATCAGACAGATCAGGTATTTGCAGGGACAAACGAGTCGTTCAACGAGATATGGTGGTTTTACTGTTCTGCTAGCTCAACTGTGCCAGATAGATACATCATATATAATTACTCTGAAAACGTGTGGTATTTTGGCAACTTAACACGCACAGCATGGGTAGAGTCAGGTGCTAGAGACCACCCACTAGCGGCTACCACCTCAAGTAATTTAGTAGAGCATGAACAGGGGCTAGATGACAACGTCACAGGCACACCTGCAGCGATAACCGCGTTTATAACCTCTGCAGACTTTGATCTTGATGATGGGCATAGGTTCTTTTTGGTAGATCGTGTGTTACCTGATGTAACTTTTGATGGGTCTACAGTGGATAATCCGTCTGTCACCTTAACACTTGACCCCCTAGAATCTTCAGGTTCAGGTATAAAGTCCACTCCTTCTGAGGGCGGAAACAGTGATGCTACCGTAACACGTTCTGCTACGACACCTGTGGAGGCTTTTACAGACCGTGCTGACATACGTGTTAGAGGACGACAGCTAAACTTAAAGATACAATCAGCTAGAACAGGCGTACAGTGGCAGTTGGGAGCTACCCGACTCGACATGCGTCCTGATGGGAGACGATAGTGCCTACATCCAAAGGAATAGATGTTCAGTTTAGATCACCTCCTCTGCCCTTACCTAGCACGGAGTATAGTAAAGAAGAGGCTATGAAGTTAAACGATGCGTTGCGTTTGTATTTTAATCAGGTTGACGAGCAGTTTAGAAAGACCGATTTAAAAAGCGAAGTCGATGCTCAATCGTGGTTCTTAGGATAATGGCAAATACATTTAAAAATGCAAAAGTAGACCTATCAAGCACAAGCATAACCACGTTGTATACATGCCCTGCAAGCACCACAGCCATTGTAAAATCTATATTAGTATCTGAGGACTCAGGTAACGCTGATACTATAACATTGACCCTAACGAGTGGGTCGGATGTGTTTAGCCTATATAAAGTAAAGGCTGTAAGTGCTAATGCCACGGTAGAACTGCTGTCTGCACCTCTCGTTGTAGATGCTTCAGAGATATTAAAGGTAACAGCAGCAACGGCTAACAGACTGCACGTAGTAGCTAGTTTGCTGGAGATAACGTAATGGAGCTAAAAGACAGTAAGAAAGAAAAACTAAGTTATAACCAAGTGTTGTTTGGCGCTATAACAAATCTTAGAGGTTCAGGTCAAATACCAGAAGATGTACCTATGAAACAAGCAGTAGGGTTAATTTTGCAGGAGATAGGCGAAAAAAATGTGCAGACAGTCCAAGTGGGCAACACCATATTCTTGGGGGTACGCAATAAAGAAAGAGATAATATGTACGTGAGAATATACAACATGGATGTAGGGCGTAATATTATAAACAATATGTACCAATATGGGGCTTTTTTACAGAAAAACGGTGTAACACACGTCAGCGCACGTATAGGTAACGAGCGACTATTGCCAGGGTTACGCGTGTTGAAGAAAAAGTTTGAAGAAAAGGGTACAAAATTAGAAGTAGTGGAGCTAGAAAACTCTGCAGAATATGGTATGTTTGTAAAGTTTGGAGATAAACCACTTATGGAGGCTGCGTAGTGGTAAATGCTATAGAAGAGGTATTTGACACAGTTGGGGATGTCATACGTCCTGTGGCAGATGTTGTTGGTGATGTTGTGAGACCAGTTGCTGATGCTGCGGCTGACGTGTTACGTCCTGTGGGGGAAGCCATATTAGACAATCCTGATCTAAGAGCAGTTGTAAATGTAGCTGCTGTGGCTACAAATAACGCATGGGCTGTACCCATAATAAATGGTGCAGACGCTGTAGATAAAGGGGCTGATCCTGGAGAAGTGTTAACAAGTATTGTTGTGTCTACTGTGGCCGCACCTGTGTTGGATGTAGCTGGCAGTGCTGTGGCAGAGACATTAACAGATCAAATAGGCTCTACTATGGCTAATATAGTCACAGATACAGCCGTCAACGTGGTAACGAATGGTGGAGATCTAGAAACAGCAGTCATAGGCTCTGTGCTAAATGAGACACAGCTTGTATCTAAAACCACAAACGGCATAGTAGATTCGTTAAATATAGACACCTCAAATGTTGCTGGTAAAACATTGGATACATCACTAAGAACAGGTGTTGCAACAAGCCTAATGGGAGGTGACGGAGTAAAAGCAGCGACTGTGACCACTATGAATAACGTGTTACAGCCCGTGGTTAACAAGGTAACAGACTTCACTCCAGAGGTAAAAGCAGATATTGCTAAGATACTGTCTGTTGGACTGACAGCTGAAGCACAAGGTAAAAATGCAAGTAATGCTATAAATAACGCTTTGGGAGAGTTAGCTACAGAAGAGATACGAAATAACATTACAGAAGTTATAGACCCTGTAGAAGAACTACCTATGGATACAGGAGAGATGCTAACCGAAGCAGTGCTTCCTGACAAAGAAACATTAGACAGATTTAGAGATCAGCCTGACCCTCTTCTTGAAGCACAAGCAGAGTTTGAAAGAATAGATGCACCCCCTGGAGCTTTAAGTACACCTCTAAAATCTACATATGTACCCCCTGTTGTGCCTAAAGAAGGAACTGTTGTAGGAGATATACCAGCAATAGCACCTGAAGCACCGATAGATATGCCTTCCGCACCAAAAGATACGTTACCAAAAATAACAGAAAAAGATCTTTTAGACCCTAGTGGTGATACGTACGGTGTAGATCCAGCTGTGTTTAACCAAGAACAGAATATAGTGTCTCCAGGGTCAAAATCACGTAAAGAGTCTAGAACAGAGCGCAAAGGAGAAGGCACGATAGGCACAGCCGTAAAGAAGATTAAAGATGAATTATCTCAATACAAAACAGATCTTGCTAGGGGCGCAGACACCACGGTTGATAATTACCTCAAAGGGTTAGAGGCTATTGCCTTGACCAACGGGAACGAGGATATGTTGAAATTTGCTAGGGAGGCGCAAAAAAAATATACCTTTGAAGGACCCTCCGCAACCGTAGAGTTTATAAATAAAGAAGGAAAAGGTTATAATTGGTCAAAATTGGACAATGCTGTTCTAGAGCAAGGGGCAAACATAGCAGCAACTGTGCTTTCTGCTATAGGGCTAACTGCTGCTACAGGCAATCCCGCAGTAGGACTGCTGGGTCCTGTGGCTGTAGAATCTTTGCAGGTTATAGGTCCTATAGCCCTAGCTCAAGCGAAGAAAAATGGTAGAGAAGCACCAAACGCACAAGATTGGATGTGGGCCACAGGAGGAGCGTTATCTAGTGGCGTATTAAATGCCATACCGTTAGCGGGTAAATCAAAGATAATAAGTCCTTCCCAAGAATTTGCTACTGAGGCCATACAAGAAGCCATACAGGATTACGCTAGTATTGCAGATGTGCCTATTGACAGCGAAGCTTTTAAAGAGTTATCAAAAAACCTTAAAACTTATTTTGGAGCGGGTTTTATAGGGGGATCTGCCGCTGTAACTATAAATACAACCACAGACGCTGCGAATATTGTTAAAGAAGCAGGGGTAAAGGTCTATAATGATTTTGTTAAACCTGACATATCTACAGATTCTTTGACCACTCCTGAGATATCACCAGAAGTAAACCCAATATTATCAATAGATGAGCAGATAGCTATAGCTGAACAGGTGTTAAAAGATGCAAATATAACAGACCCCACTTTAGTGCAAGACATACTGACAGAGGCAGGGTTTGTAAAAACTGACGTAACCCCCGTGATAGACACTCCTGTAACTACACCCAAAACCTTACCTACATTAGATCTTACAACAGATACTGCTACCATATCCAACACTGTGGATAGTCTTATAACTCCAACAGTAGACCCAAAAATAACACCAGAGGTACGTGTAGACCCTAAAGTAGATCCAACTGTTACCCCCGAAGTTGTTGTAGACCCTAAAGTAGACCCAAAGGTAGACCCAAAGGTAGATCCTAAAGTAGATCCAAAGGTAGATCCTAAAGTAGATCCNNNNGTAGATCCTAAAGTAGATCCAAAAATAGTTTTTGACTTTCCCCCAGACGCACCCCCACCTGAACCTGCTAACACACCCCTACCACCTCCTGCAAACATACCAGAAAGACCACAAGAGTTAGGCATAGCAGGGCTTATGGGGGCACAACCTGTTACTGTAACAACGCCAAAAGGTAGACCAATAGACTATTTTTACGACTTCAGCAGTATATTTGCTAATCCACAACAAGAATTTATGTTTACTAGACCTTATGGAAATACTATGTATAATGATAATACAAAAGAACTATTAGATATAATAGGAACCGCATAATATGGCTACAATACCAAATCCAGAATACACTCCTTGGTATCAGACAGCGTTTACAAGCGCAAGAGATTATATTAGAGATTTTGAGTTTCCTAGCTTTAACTATAGAGGTGTTGACGTAGTTCCAGATGGTGGGGGCACACCTGCATCTAGCGACGATGGTGGTATAGACTTTAGCCAGTTATACACTCAGCCCGACTTGGATTATGTGCCTACCACTCCCACTACATTTTTAAGTAGACCCTCTGATATTTATCAACTTATAGATCAGTACAAAAGAGTAACAAACACTCCTGGTGGAGGTACTCCTGGTGGCGGTAACCAAGGAGGCACAACTAGCGGAGGTACGCCTGGGGGAGGGTTCTTCGATAACATTCTTAACTCGTTATTTTATACTGGTGGTAAGTTCGACCCTGTCAAGGCAGGAGGGATAGGAGCTTTGGGGGCTAGCTTACTTGGCATATTGCCCACTTCACGTCCACAACAACCACAAGGATACCAAGGGAGTATACCTAACTACACAGCCGTTCGTAGCCGTGTCCCAGGGGCTTTTGATCCAAACAGACGACCTGGAAGTGGGGGGCAGAGATATTTCTCTGATGTGCAATTTGTGCCTGAAGGGGGAGGTATAGCAGATGCTCAAGCCCTAACTGACGAGCAGGCTATGGGGTTAGCTACACTAAACAAAGCAAGTCCTTTTAGTTATCCTGTGCAAACTATGAACACAGGAGGTCTACTTGGTCTTAAAGAGGGCATGTATCTAGATGGAGCCACTGATGGTATGGCTGATGAGATACCTGCTATGATAGATGGAGAACAACCTGCTATGCTAAGTGATGGTGAGTTTGTTATACCTGCGGATGTGGTTAGTCACCTAGGCAATGGTAACTCTGATGCAGGTGCGAAAGAGCTAGAAGGAATGATGGACGGCATAAGAATGGCGCGGACAGGAACTAAGAAACAAGCTCCTGAGATAGACCCACAAGACTTCTTACCTACAGGAGAAATGACATGAGTTCAAATCCTTCCATAACAGATACTACAGGAACAGGACTTACAAACCCTAATCCTTACCCACAGATAGGCACAGAGTCTGCTCTTTCTAGTTATGTAGGACCTTATGTGACTGAGATGTTAGGAAGGGGACAAGGACTTGCCTCTATGCCGTTTGAGGCGTACGAAGGCCCTTTAACCGCAGGTCCATCTGATTTACAAACACAAGCGTTCCAAGGGCTAGGTAATATCAATGTGCCCACAGGTGAGATGGGAGCGTTTACACCCCAAACATTTACAGGGGGTATAGCCACACAGTATATGAACCCGTTTTTAGAGGCGGCTTTAGCTCCTCAATTACGAGAGGCACGACGACAGTCCGATATATCTGCTCTTGCTGACCGATCAAGATTAACTAAAGCAGGTGCTTTTGGGGGTGGCAGACAAGCCATAATGGATGCGGAACGTGACAGAAATTTGCAAACTAGGTTAGGCGATATAACGGGTAAAGGTTATGCTGATGCATACACACAAGCTATGAGGCAGTTTAACACAGAGCAAGATAGAGCCAGAGGAGTACAAGAAGACGTTAATAAGTTTGGTCTTGCTGCTCTCGACGCACAGTTAGACACAGGAGCTACTCAAAGAGGTATAGAAACAGAAGGTATAACTGCTGACAAACTGCAATTTGAGGAGGAAAAGATGTTTCCCTACAAACAGGTGCAGTATATGCAGTCGCTGTTGCAGAACTTACCTCTTGAAACACAATCGTATACTTATCAACAACCCACAGCGTTGGCAGGAACGGCATCAAATGTTGGGGGGGTTATGGCACTGATACGATCAATATTTGGTAATCCAGTACAGTAGGTGACATATGGAACTTGGACTTGGTAGCATAGACAGAGACATATCCAGAAGAGAGCGCATGTTAGCAGGTAATTCAGCGGCTGAACTTCAAAGAAAAGCTGCATTGTCAAAGGGACTGGTTGAATTACTCGCCACACAGATGGCTTTATCTAAGAGGCAGTCCGCAGAGAATCAAGTAAACATGCTGATGGGTAGTAATCCAGACTCTATAAAAGCACAAAAAGAATCTGAGTTGGTAGGACAAAGCCTAGCTGATGTAACACGTCAGACAGCAGGTATATTAGGGCAACGCAAAAGAACTATGAACCAAAACATGCAGGCTATGGCTAAACTTGACCCTCGTATGTTAAAAGCCCTATCAAGCCGACGTAAAGGTATTGCAGCTGCACCTGTGCCAAAAGTACAGACCGCTGCCCAAGGAGGTATAGTAGGTTATGCGAATGGTAATGAAGTGCAGAATAATAGATCTATCATGGAGACTTTAACAACACCTGTATCTAACGAAGATTTTTTAGGGTTTGTAGATTATGTTAAAAATATGGGCATACCTCTAACGGAAAGTAACGTAGGAGACGCGTTTGAAGCGTATAAACAATCTTTTAAAGAAGCTCCCATAAGTACTGTTGCCAGCACTGCTTTATTGTATCCTGGGCTTGGATTAGCAGGTGCAGGGATTAAAGGACTAGCTAAACTAGGTAAAAAACTTATACCCAAAAAGGCTCCTACCCTCACAGGTACAACCACCGCTGTAGGGTCAGCAGGGTTATTAGGTTTAGGCATGTCAGGAGATGATTCTACCGTGCCTCCAGGAACCGCTGATGCGGCTGAACAAGCTGTGCAAACTGCTGTAGATTTTGCTCCTGGCGCAGGAAAAAAAGAGATTGATTCTCCTGGGGAACCCCCTGGGCCTATAAAAACAGGAGATTCTGCGGCCACCAGAGCAAGTAAGGCTAGAGAGTATGACGAGTGGCTACAAGGTGTTATAACTGTATTGACAGCTCCTGGAGGATTACAGAACATGGGTAGAGCATATGTACAGCATACTCAGAGAGTGCTTAACAACAATATGGGCATGATTGGGCTACAAATACAAAAAGATAAAGTTGCCGCTATGAACGCGGCTAACAGGCTAAAATCCACGGAGTTAACATCAAACAACTTAATAAGGCGTATTAATGATATTGATAAAATATTGCAAGATATAAACGCAGATGTTGCTAACTCTCCCATAGGTATATCTTACGAAGTCGCAAAACAAGATTTTATAGATAAGCCAAGCGATAAAAACAGAGCTGCTCTAGCGGTAGCAGAGGGTCTGGTACAACAAGCTATAACACAACGTGCTAACTCTATGGGAACAGACATGGGTTTTGGAGGAGCAGGACTATTAGGTCAGAAGGCATTTTTGATAGATAAACTAAATGCTATGGACTTTGACATGACCCGACAGCCTAAACAATCCTAGAGAGGTGGTATGCCTACATATGAAATATATAGGAAAGATGGAACTCCTGTAAAAGTAAAAGGCCCCGAAGGAGCTAGTACAAAAGAACTTGTAAATCTTTACCTACAAGAACAAAGAGAAAAGACACAACGCACCGCAAGAGAACGTGACGACCTGCTATACGAACGTATATTAGAAGCCGCACGACAAAAACCCAGCACCATAGCCGATCAAACAGGAGAAGTGTTTAAAGGGCTTGGCAGTGGTGTAGCAGGGTTGTTGGAACAAGGTGCATTGGGGGCGGCAACAGTGCTACCCGAATCAGTAGAAGCCCCAGTACGAGACAGAATTAAAAAGATAGGTGGAGGTGTGCAGGACTTTTTAGCTCCTGACATAAACATAGGTATAGGAGCTACCGATGTGCCTCGTAAATTCTCTGAAGCTTTAGGTTCTTTTGGGGGTATATTAGGAGCCTCTATAATAAATCCTGTAGCAGGGGGAGCCTTGGCTGTAGGAGCAGGAGCAGGAGAAGCTAGCGAACGAGCAAGAGAAGCTGGTGCTACAGAACAACAACGAGCAAAATCAGCCTTGTTCGGTGCAGGGGTAGGGTTGTCGGAACTAATACCTCTCGAACGTTTAAAATCTGTGTTTAGGCAAGGTATAGGTGCAGAGGGCACGAGAGGTATAATAAATAGAGGACGACGTATACTAGAACAAGCAGGTATAGAAGGAGTGCAAGAATACTCTGCTGCTGTAGCGCAAAACCTCATAGAGCGAGGTGTGTACAACCCAGAACAAGGTAAATTTGAAGGAGCAAACGAGGCACTGGGTTATGGTGCAGGGGTCGGTGGGTTTGTACAAGCCATAGCAGACATGATCGCGCCAAGAAGAGGAGCAAAAGCAGATGATACAAAGACTGACGACAAAAGAAGTGGAGCTAGCCTTGAAGACGATACACAACGCAAGGAACTCGATACAAAAGATAGAAAGGTTGCCGATGCCGTTGAGGAAGTTACAACCACTAGAGTGGATCCTGCTGGAACAGTTGCTGGATCTAACAATGTGGGAGAAGGAAAACAAAAGTCTGCACTAGAGAAAAAGAAAGAAGCTGAAGAGAAGTACCCAGGACTCACACCTGCAGGTGCTAAAGTAGCGGCTAAGTTTGACGAACAAGATATATCCACCACAGATACTAATATTACCCCTGAAATTAGAAGGGCTATGAAAGCCAATGGTCTGGATATCCCCAAAGGCATGACAAAAGCAGAGGCTGTAGAAGCGTTACGAGAAAAGGGAACACAACCTGCACCTGCAAAAGAAAAAGTAGATGTCACACCTAAAACAGACGCAAAGAAAAAGGTAGAAGAAAAAGTAAAAAAGATAATATCTAAAAAGCAAGAAGAAGGTGTGGTAGACCTAAAGACATTGACACCTGACCCAAAAGAAGGCGAAGTTGCATCAATAGCAGAAGAGATGCTAATACCAGATGAAACAGAAGCAAAAGCAGAAACAAAAACAAAAACAAAAACAAAAAAGGAAGAAAAAGGACCTGAAGCAGGGTTTGTTGACACAACACAAGCTCCTGCAACTGAGACAACTGCAACTGAGACCACTGTAGACGCAGAAACACAACTTGCAGAAGGGTTAGGAGCTACGACCACACTAGATGCTTACCAAAAATCAAAAACAGATATACGAAACGAATTTAAACCTAGATTTAAAGAGTTAGATGACACGTTTACACCTCAAATAGAACAAGTCACAAAAGAAAAAGGGGGTAAGTCCTCAGAAGCAGTTGCTCTTAGAGAACAATACAATAGCGCAAGAAGGACACTGTTAGGGCAACAAACCAAAGCAATATCTGACGCTGCAGTCAAGATTAGGAAAAGCAAGGAGAAACCAAAGTTTTTTAGGTATGATCCTAAAGAAAGACCAGAGGCTTTAAAAATTGACGACGAGGCAGAGGTAAAACGTGGTGCGCAAAAACAAAAGGCGCAGTTAACAAAAGAAGAAAGAGATAAAAAAGCTGATACAGCTTTAGAGGCACTCGCCAAGAAGCAAGAAGAAGAGGCACGGGTAAAAGATAGAGCAAAAGTAAAAGATTTAACTCAAAAACATAAAGCTTGGTTTGAGCAAAATGCTTCTGATGACGACGCTTTAATAGATAAAAACTTCTTTAAAGGTACAAAGGAAGTAGAAGACGATACAAACGCTAGAGATAAAGCTACGCTAATTAGTCTGGCTATAGGGCAGACAAAAGTAAGAGATAAGGACAGACCTGCGGAAGCTGCGAGAGACTATTTTCAAAGATACAGCAACACAAGTTACGCCTTAGAAGTTCTAGCACATGATATGATTTTGCAGGATATTACTCTAAAGAAGAAAAAAGACCCCAAAACTGGCAAAGTCATGAAAGATCCTATATCGGGCAGAGCTAAATATGAAGAAGAGATTAAACCCGCAAAAGTATACAGACGACCTGATGATTTTCTTAAATTGGAAAAAAGGCTAGAAGAATTTCAAGGACCTATATCAGAGGTTGAGCAGTTGTTCTTAGCCGCAGAAAGAATACGTCAAGGAACAGGGCAGATACGAGCAAATAACGCTGCGAAGTGGATAGAGAAAAACGCCCCATCAGCATACAAAGCACTATTAAAATTAAGACAAGTAGAAATAAACGAGCGAGCTAAAGCATCACTGCAGATAAATAGTGATTCAGGCATACTTGCTAATTTAGGTGAGAAGAAAACAACCGTTGATGCTGATGGTAACTTATATAGTATAGATGCTAACGCTGATTTTTTGAATATACGTACAAGCGAAGTTCTTGGTATGAGTATAAAGTTTCACCCCGATGTGCGAGCATTGTTAAAAGCAGGTGAACTTAAGAAAGCTCTTGAATATCTTGGTAAGAGAAACGAGAACGGTATAATACCTCCAAAGATGGTCACACTTGCTTCCAAATTAGCAGCGAAGATGGGAAATACTAAAGTTGTTCTTAATAGTAATCTATCAAAGGACATAGCTGGATTTTTTGATCCTAAGACAAACACGATAGAATTACACCCTGACAGAGGCATGAACCCTCATGTATTACTGCACGAGGTAACACATGCACTTACGTCTGCTACGCTAGCCCAGCCGTCCAATGTCACAACAAAACAACTCAACACACTATTTAATGACGTGAAAGATAGTCTTGATACAGCGTATGGATCTAAAAACTTAGATGAGTTTGTGGCTGAAGCCTTTAGTAGTCCAGAGTTCAGACGGCAGTTGGCAGGTATTACACCAAAAGGCAAACCCCTCAGCGCACTACGACGCTTTGGTAATATAGTAGCTAACATGCTACAGCGTGTGTTGGGAGCTAAACTTATGCCGCTTCAAGATATGTTACGCACTGATACAGCCCTGAATACTGTAGATCCTCTGGTAGAGTCTATATTAGCACCTGCGCCTAACAGCAGAAACGCTGGTGTATTCAGTATGGCATCAGATCAAGTAGGGGTTAGTCAGTTACTAAAAGATTTAGGCAAACAGGCAAAAGAAAAAGCCATGACAAAAGCACAAAAGACTGAGTGGTTAGATAGCTTTTCTGAGGTGGTGTATAGATTAAAAAATTGGATACAGCAGTTTGTATTAGGGTTTACTGACTCTTTGGTTGCGGGGGATCTAGCCGACAGGAACGGATTCAAAGGACTGGGAGCGGACTTAAATGATGCGTTACTTAGACAAAGAGGTGGTTTAGACGATGCGAACAGGAAGTTTGATGATGCCATAAGAAAAGTTTTAAACATACTAAAAAAGAATGATGGTATGGAAGCCCTGTTAAACGATCTTATCTACGATGAAACATTCGGAGCTACGATATGGCAGATAGACCCCACAGCAGCGCGACCAAAAGATGCGGATCTAGCTTCTAGGTATGACAAACAACAAGAAATAATAAAGAAGTTAAACACTAAGTTTGGTAAAGATAAATGGAAAGATGTATATGACACGCAGAAAAAATATTACGAAGCAAACTTCGACCAACTACAAAATATATTATTTGGTAGAATAGAATCTGAGTTAGACGGAAAGTCTGCTACAAAGATAAAGAGCATATTCCAAGAGATATTTGATAGAAAAGAGCTAAAAGTATATTTTCCTTTAATACGACAAGGCACGTATAAAATATCGTATATAGCAAAAGATGCCAAGGCAAGGGGACTCAAAGATCCTTTGGTCGTGGAGATGGTGTCTACAATAAATGAACAGAACAGGAGAGTTGACGAAATAAAAGCGCAAGGGTTAGCTGATGGAGAGGTCAAAGTTACCGACACGCAGTCCGACTTTAATAAGTATATAAGAGAAAATGCTCCACCAACTTCTTTTGTACGGCAGGTGATGGACATAATAGATCAAAGCAAGATAGATAAAAAACAAAGTGCTGCCCTAAAAGAAAGTGTGGGCGAGTTGTTTATAAATGCGTTACCTGAAACGTCTTATGCTAAATCACTTCAACGTAGAACAGGTAATCCTGGGCATGGTAAAAACATGCTTGAAGCATTTAGAGTTAAAGGGTTTAACTTAGGCAGAGATGTAGTCAAACTAAAATTTAGTGCGGAGATTTCAGGTATAGAGGCTGACATAAATGCAATAGCTACCGAGAACGGAAACAACAAATATATGCAAAATCTTGCAAGAGAACTGATACTGCGGTCTAAATTTGCAAGGCAGGGTGCAAACTACAAAGAACTGGAAAAGTGGTTTAAGAACGCTAACCAAGGGGCTTTTCTATACACCATAGGGTTTAATGTATCATCAGCTATAGTAAACTTATCTCAGATACCGTTATTTGTTTATCCCTATCTAGGGGCAGAATATGGATTAGCTAATGCAGGTAAAGCAATATCGAATGCGTATAGACGAGTAGCCAATTCAAAGAACTCTTTAGATAATTATTTTGAGGTTATTAACGGGCAGTATGTGCTAAAGAAAGATTTAGATGTGTCTCCTGAAGAAGCACAGGAACTAAAGAAGTTTGCCACTCTTGTAGAAGTAGCGCAGTCCAGAGGACAGCTAACAAGATCATTTATGATGGATGCTCTGGGTCTTGACGAGGCAGGACGACGAAAGACAGGCGACTGGCGGTCTTTGATGAACAATACTGTAGCCATATCAGCCATACCATTTAATCAGGCAGAGAGATTAAACAGGCAAGTAACATTGATGGCTGCATATGATCTGGCTTTGCAAGACGGTAAGTTAAGTGAAAGAGATGCTGCGTTTAAAGCGTTACGGCAGACACAAGAAACAAACGGTGGTGCTGTACTAGAAACCGCACCGCGCTGGGCGCAGCAGGGGCTGGGACGTGTAGCCTTAATGTATAAGAGTTACGGCATACGTATGTACACCACCATGATACAAACAAGCAAGGAGTACCTAGATAACATGTTTGCTCCTGTAGAAGGAGAGACAACCCAAGAGCGTGAAGAAAGACTTAACGCCAAGAGAATAGCTCGTAACAAGCTAATAGGAGTTCATGCTAGTGCGTTACTTTTTGCAGGGGCGCAAGGTATACCGCTTTACGGAGCGTTTGAAGTTATATCTAACTTGTTCTTCTTGGATGATGAAGAGGAGGACTTTGATTCTATTGTACGTAGTTACATAGGAGAGCAAGGATTTAAAGGAGCTGTTAACTCGTTAACAGGAGTGGATGTAGCGACAAGAATACGCTTAACAGGTCTTTTACTAAACGAAAACAGATACAATAAGGATGCTTCTTTAGAGGAATCTTTGTTCTTCTACTTCGGTGGACCTGCATTTAGCACTGTAAAAAGAATAGAGCAAGGGTTCAAAGACGCAAGTGATGGTAAGGTAGAGCGTAGCATAGAGAACTTTTTACCCCCAGGGATAGCAAACATATACAAAACTGTGCCTACACCTATAAGTGGCAGACTAACCAGAGAGGGTTATGAAACACGAAGGGGCGATCCCATATTCGATGACGTTACAGGTGGGGACTTGGCAGGTATATTGTTCGGCTTTCCTCCTGTCGAATATACAAACACTATGGAGAAGAACAATATAAAGAAGGGCATAGACACAGCGGTTAACAAGAAGAAGAGTAAAATACTAAAACAATACTATGTCGCTGCACGGACAGGTAACACAGAACTGATGAATAAAGCGTTAAAAGATTTACTCGCGCACAATAAACGGCATCCTCTATCAGCGATTACAGGCGATTCAATATCAAAATCTATGAAAAGACACATAGAACAGTCTAAAAACATACGTCAGCACAATGGTGTGTCCATATCATCTGGGAATAAAAACTTAATTACTATGCACGAACGACAGTTTGATGAAGATTATACTTTTTTTGATTAAAAAGAGTGACCACCCGAAGATGGTCACTTAAGAGAAAGAGAGTGACAAGGATAACCTGTCACCCTACATTTATCACAAAATTCTCCAGATACGAACACCTAATTTATTATCTTCTACACGCACGTGAGTTTCTACGTCCCAACCTTTTGTTTTTGCTATGTTTTTTATTTGTCTTAAAGCCTCCTGAACATTCACACAGAGGATAAACACAGAGGAACTTGTTACCATACTGTCCCAATTTACCACTATGCGTACCCCATCAGGACTTAAATCATCCGATTTTAATATCCCCTGCCTTAATCTCATCGTCTATAGCGCAATCAACTTGTATCACCCATGTAGGAGGTAAGTTCATATGTGTGCCTCTACTCAACCTCATCTTAATCTTGGTGGCCCCCAGCTTAGTTGTAAGGTCTTGTAGAAACGAGTTATAGTTTATCTGCTGTTCTCCACACCATGCCTTCAAAGGTTTTGGTACAAGGAACGCACGTTTCAAATCTGTTTCATAGCGAGCCACAAGTTTACCTCTTGGTAAAGCTTCAGGTATGACAAGGTTAGCCACATCACCCTCTTGCTTACGCAGGTCTTCCGTGCTTTTAATCCACAGCACGTTGCTCCAATGTTCGTGTATATAGTCATTGAGGGTCTCTTCAACAGATATACTCATGTCCTCTACCTGACGTTTATTCTCTCTCAAACGTTCTATAGACCAATCAAATAGTTTTTTTACATCATAATCTATTAGACCACAGCGTTTGGCTAGCATGATACCAGTTAGAGTACAGGCGACAAGCACTGACCAATACCTATTCTCTGCTGTAAGCCCTGCCTTAAGATCGACCTTTTCTTGTACCTGACGTATCAGCTTCTGTACCTCTTCTAGGTTCTCCATAACGTGTTTTATATAGACTTTACCTGCGTGTCCGTAGTTGTTTTGGAGACATGCACTAAACACATCAGTTTCCTCCTTCGTGTCAAACTGCATACGACTGACACGGCACTCCAATATACGTTGCGCTTCAGCTTTTGGCATGGCTTTTATAATACTTATACGCTCTACCATGCTTGTGTTACCTGTGGTCACAGCCAATAGTTTCCACGCTTCGCCTCTGTGACGCTCCACGTTACTGCTTGCTGACATACGTCCACGCTGTCTACCCCCAGTCAGTTGGTATGCTAGGTTAGATAACTCTTTACCTGAAGTATTTGTAAGCTCGTCCATATACATTGGTAGGTTGTGGTATATCTCACCCCTGTTCATCTTTGTATTGTATGTGTCCCTCTCGTGCATGACCAAATCTTCTGGGCTACCCCACACCGATGCTCCTGCTATCATGGCAGTTGTCTTACCAACACCTGACTCTTTACTGTATATGTGTAAAGCCGCGCAGTTTATAGGAGAAAACTTCATCAATGGAGAGCCGAACGACGTGCCAAGAACAAACTGATGCAACTCAAAGTTGTCACGATTGTAGAAGTTTACTGTATCCTTCCAATCTTCTAATGTGCCTTTGGGTTCAAAAGATGGAAACAAACTTGCTGTGGGTGTAGAAGGTGGATTAAATTTTGTCTCGTCTATCGTTATCTCTTCACTACCAAGTACAAAGCCCCCACAATCGTCATCTGTCCATCCGAACTGTCTGCGAGCTTCTTCTGCTACGCTCTTTGCCTGTAGTTGTGTTACCCACGTAGTTGTGTATGCCATTATATCATCCATTCTTAATACAGCTATGCCGTGCATAGATAGTTGTTTTCTTAGTTCCTCTTTCGATGTTACAGAAGTCAACGGAACTGTAAACTCTCTTATACCATCTTGGGGCAGATGCAAACGCATGACTATAGCCTCACCCACCTCTACGTCCATGATGCGTTTGACCACGTACAAGTCGTTCTGGTATATGACTTTATCCTCTATATTACCATCTTTGTCTTTAAAACGCATATACACACCGCCATTCACCCCTCGAAAGTACGGCTCTGGGTACAAAGGCACGTCCTTTGACGCAGGTGCTTTCTTTATGCCTTTACCTAAAAATATAGGTGATTTTATTTTGCCCTTATGCGGACAAGCCGCGCAAGGTTCGGGGTTCTCTGCCTCAAATGTTGTGCAGTAATAAGGGTCACTTATACGCTCGACTTTCTCTTCTGTTGAACTCTCACTATACTCTGGGTGTCTCTCAGACATCTTATGTATAGCTTTGTCAGCATCATTACAAAACTTAGCTATGGACAACCCTGCCCTCCACAAAGGTTCACTAACACCCTGTTGGTTCTCCATTATGTTTTTTATCTGTTCACATCCCACACCTTTTAAAGTCTTCTCCAATATAACTTTGAAGCTGTTCTCAGAGTTCTCTAGTAGAGCTTTTTTAAATGCGTTTTCTTCGTTATCCACTTTAGTCGGTATGCCGACCCCTCCTGCACCCACAAGTCTGGAGAACTCGTCAAACTCTACATCACGGAACTCTCCTGTACCAAAGAACATTACAGGTCTTTGTGTGCCACGCTTGTGGTTCTGTGTGCCAGGGACTCTAAGTACCCGCGCAGCATCCGCAGTTACACCATTGTCTGCTGACAAGTTATGAAGTATACATTTATCTTTAAGGGCCTGCGCAACAGGTAACCACTCAGCGTAAGACACACTCTCAGTAAGAACCCAGTACACATGTATCCCATACCCAGAGTTGACTAGCATAGGTCGAGGCAGTCCTGTTGCTTTTACGAACCTTTTCAAGTCCGAGAACGCTTCGTTTTGATCCGTATACTCTTTACCCACCCCACAGTCCAAGTCTAAGTAAAAAGAACTAAGGCTCTTTACGTTTGTTACCCGTCTGTCTTTGTTTGTTTCAAATGTGGCTAAACCAAAATATGCGTTGACACCTTCGGCATCTAGCTCGTTAGCCCTCTCTATTACATCGTCTATGGTTGCATGGAAGCTCTGTACTTTTTTGTCCCCAAGACCTAATACAGAATAATATCCATCACTTAAAACCTTCTCTAAAAATTCTTTTGTTTCCATTTTTCCCACCTTGTGCCGAAGACACCACGACAGGATACGGCACGTTATCCTTTCGGTAAATACCTAGTCGTGGTGTAGTTCTATTAATCGTCCCAATCGTCAACGATAGAACTCAAGTTGCCATCAGCGTCTTTGGTGGGAGGGGAAGACTTCTTAGCAACTTTCTTTGGCTCTGCCACAGCATCTTCTACTTCAGTATCCTCTGCATCAAAAGGGTTTTCTTCCTTTGCTTCAAACACATACCCATCAGTTTCTTCAAATGGATTTTTATCTTCATAAGGTATGTACTTTATAACCTGTACTCCTCTAAGACGCAGTGAAACATTCTGTTTACTACCCATCTCATATGGAACAAATGTTACAGCTATGTTAACTGTGCTACCTGTGGTCAACATGAAATCAGCTGGTAATCTGTTACCCTTGGCATCAACTTGTATGGGTTTAGCAGTAGCTTGATTCTTATACGCACCTTTTAAATTAGCCTTATGCGTAAACATACCTTCGTCATCTTTGACAAACATACGCTCCAACTTATCTGCCCACTTCTCTTTCTTATTGGCTTGGTATACTTCAGCCATCGCAAAATATAAATCTTTAGCGGTAGCATTATCCATACGAAACTGTATAGAGTATTCTGCGCCATCAGCTTTGGCATCACACGCTACAGACCTACTAGCTACATTATCAAAGCGGTAAGTTGTGTTTATTTTAGGCCATAGAGCCTCTACGTTTTTTATAATATATTGTTCCATTTATCTCTCCTTATCTCTATATTATAAGTCTTCATCCAGTTCAGCTAGTGAATCTTCGCTCACTGTTTCTTCGCTACGGCCACTAGATGTTTTTGTCAGTGCTTCAGTTACATCTGAAAGACGAAACCTATGAGTCTTACCGATCTTTACATAAGAATCTTCAGGTATGTGTTTCTGACTTACCCAAGCACGAACAGTCGATATGGACACGCTAAAATGTTTAGCTACGTCCTCTATTGTTACAAAAGGTTCATTCATTTCTTCCTCACAGAAATTGTTACTTCTTCTTCAATCTCTAATCCCTCTGGCTTAAGATCAGGATTTTCTTCCAAGAACTCTCTCATGTTCGCCTGATTGATACGTTTATCCAGTAATTCAGGTACTTTGTTATCCACAATAAGCTTGTGTATAGCATCCCATTCACTGACCCAGTATTTCTTTTTAGTCGAACGAAAGAATAGTCCTTCAGAAGTTCTCACGCTTTCTACATTATGGTCTTCACAATGATCTAGCATTGCCTGTTTTATTATATCTAACTGCCGTGTAAGGTTGCCATCTTCTTCCTTATACTTTGCTGACAGTATAGATCTCTCTGCTCGTATACGTAAATACGTCTTTGCCAATTTGTCAGGTGTTATCTTGTCACCCATATCTCTCTCCTATTCTTAGTATATAGTAACATATAGTGGTAAAAAGTACCTTAGTCAAGTACTTCTTTGTAAAGTTCTATAAATTTTGTGTGTACGTTTATTTTTCTATCTAATAATCTGTATACGTGCTTTTCTGCGTCAGAACCTTGCAGTTGCACAACAGTGCATTTATGTGTCTGTCCCGATCTATGCACACGTGCGTTCGCTTGGTCATAGGTTTCTAGCGAACTGGTTGGTCCCCACCACACAACTGTATTGGCTGCTGTTAACGTGACACCATGCGCTGCTGCTTGTGGTTGGATCACGAGTACCTGTGGATCATCGTCTTCTTGAAACTTCTTAAATATGCTAGTCCTTCTATGTGCAGGTACATCTCCACGTATAACCTCTGTTGTTATGCCTTCTGATCGTAGCTTGTCTGTTAGTATATCTATGGCATGTTTGAAAGGTACAAACACAAGAACCTTTTGACTAGACTCGTCTATAACTTCTCGTAAGACTTTATATCTATTATTTATATCAAACTCCAATACATCACCTTCGTCTGTGTATATAGCTCCTGCTGATATCTGTAGTAACTTGTTGAGAGTTACAGCCGCGTTCACTGCTGTTATTTGCTCACCCGTTATATCTAGCACAAGTTTTGTCTTTAACTCTTTGTAGTATTTCTTCTGCTGTGCGGTAAGCTCCACTTGTCTTTTCGTGTATACCATCGGAGGTAGGTCAAGGCACTCTTCTTTGGTAAAGCGTATGGCAGGTTGAAGAACTCTATACACTATGTCCGTGGCATCAGCACGTATCTTCCATGTGAACTGTGATACTTTAAACATGACCATATCTTTGAATGCGCCAAAAAACCTTGGCACTTTGTATGGGTTTACGAGTTTTGCTAATCCGTATGCGTCTGTAGGGTTCTGCGCTGCGGGTGTACCTGTCATCATCCACAGCCACGTGTCATCAAGTATTAGCTGACGTAGTAGCTTCCAACGCCTTGTCTGGGCGTTCTTGTAATGTGTGGCTTCGTCCACAATAATTAAATCAAACCCGCCCTCTTTCAGTTCATCAAGCACTATCCCCACACCGTCATAGTTTATAACTACATAGTCTGAACCTTCTTGTATTATCTTCTTACGTTTATCTGCTGACCCATGTGCTACTGACACAGTTCTATGTGTTGCGAATGTAAACAAGTCATCACGCCATGCGCTATCCATAATCGACAGCGGGCATACTACAAGCACTCTGTTCACAACGCCTTGCTTCATCAGAAAGTCTGATGCCCATATGGCACTTGCTGTCTTACCTGTGCCTTGTTCGTTGAAACAAAATCCTTTCTGGTGTACAGTAAGGAATGATGCGGTTGAAATTTGATGTTGGAATGGTTGGTATCTTCCTGTCCATTTGTATTTTGCTTCTATGGGTGATGGTGATTTTATACCTAGCTGATTCAGGCTCAATGCCTCTTCCAGACCCCAGTTAACAACCACTTGATTGTCACCAACAGCCTTGCTTTTTGGTATAGCGTTTATGACCTTGTCAGGGTCACGTAGCTTTAACAATAAAGCCTTGTTGTCTATTATTTGCATGTCTCTTTCTCATTTTATATTTATTTTTTATTTTTATTTTTAGTTTTGGTTAGCACAGACTTTATAGTCTTGGCTTGTTTCGCATGGGTCTTCGACGCTTTGCTTAAACCCTTGGCTACTTTCTTTAGTTTGTTTTGTATCTGTCTAGTCATTTTTTCTTGGTCGCCCCCTTTTTCGCTTCGTGCTTGGCTCTGAGTTCTTGCTTGGCTCTTTTTGCGATGGCGGCTTGCCTTGGCTTTCCTGCAACTTTGGCTCTTTGCTCCACCACAGTAAGGATTTGAATCTTCCTAGCATACGGCTTATTAATACGTTTAACCTTACGAGCAGTTGCTTGGGCATCTGCCACAGTGGCAAATTTAATAGGGACTGTATCTTTGGGGTTTTCATCTGTGTAAAGCCTCCTTCCTGTTCCTTTTGGTTTCTTACCTGTTCCTGTTTTAGGGTCTTTCGTCATTTCTTTTTCTTCTTCTGTCCGTTTCTTGCCCTGTTCTTTGAAGGGCTTTCTAACTTTGTGCCGTCCTTGTTTGAACCACCTTTGCTTAACATCTTATTATGTGACACGTCCTTACCCTTACGGTTGATACCTTTCTTGTCATAAGATCTTCTAGCACGTTGACGCTCCATCCTGTCTGGATGTTCACCACGTTCTTTCTGTTTCTTATATTCTTTCTTGTAGGGTCTAGGTGACTTCGTGTACGGCATCAGTTACTCCCATTATAAACACACTCTATGACCGCGCAGTGTCTACGACATAACCCACTAGGTCGTGCGTTCCATGTGTCGTTATCGTGTGCGACTTGCATACGATTAAAACTAGCTAACCACTTATCCCATAGATCTGTCAACATATCTATTGTATATTTTGCCTTTATAAACTTCTTAGCAATCACGTACATCAAAGCCGCGTTGACTTGTTTTACTGAGGGAAAGTGTTTAAATGTAGCCATAGCCATAAGCTCCAGTTGTCCTTTGTCCGCGTATTCAGCACTACGTCCAGTCTTATAGTCTACCACCCATGCTTTTGTACCGTCAACTATTACTAAATCTGCTATGCCACGCCACCATACGTTCTTATCTTGAAACCCACAAGGCTCAAGCTCTGCTGTCAAACCCATACGCATCTCTGTAAACTTGTCACCCTGCTTACGTCCAAGTGCTTCCAGGGGACCTTTGAGGAAAGCAAACTTATCTGGTACTGGTGTGCCATCACTTATGAAGTCCTCCGCTACACCATGTAACTCTGTGCCATAACGCATGGCTTCTGTGTACGGTTCTTTATAATCTTTTGCTATCTTCATATGGTAGAACTGCTTGGGGCATTGTTCGAATGCCTTAATTCTACTGTATGACCACGGTGCTATACTCATTGAGGATTTTTCTTATCTTTTATACTTACTACGTTATTGTCTTCGTAATCTTCACTTTTGAAAGGAGGAACACCCTCTGGTAACTTATCACCTACTTTTAGATCGTGTAGGTTATACTTTTCTACGTATCTTTTTAATTGCTTACTTTGTACTGTAAGCGAGGAGTCACTTAATTCATCAATAGGAGTTCTAACGTAATATACAGGTTTTTCTACCCAGTTTATACGTGCATTGAGTTCAGGTAATCCAATATCATCGTTAAATAATCCTAGTGATAATTCTGACGAACATTCTTTACAAGTAAACTCTATGACAACTCCGTCTCTCCCGTGTATTTTATTAGGCATAGAAACCTTACCCATAGATAGTTGTAACGATTTACAGATAGGGCAATGTATGAAATCATCCCTTGTCCGTACGACTTGTTGGCGCATATCCATATAATATTCATCACTCATCCACATTCTCCATAAGATTTGCCTGTTCCCGATTCGCAATCTATCGGTAGACCTTCTGCCCATTCAGGTGGCTGACGCATACATTCTTCGACGTATTTTTGTGCTTCGTCCACCTCTTCGTCTTTGACACAACACGCTATACTGTCATGCACTGTCAAGACAACTCTGTACCTCTTTGCTATTTGTAGCATTTGTTCACCAATAATGCAACGTGCTATGGCTTGGCATACGTTCTCTATTATCTTACCGCCATATATTCGTACACGACCACGCCTTGTCTTGTAATGAAACTCCACACCTTTATCTGTCGTAGTGAACTGTAAATCGTCGTAGCGCAGGTGCAGTCCAGAAGGTAGAATTATCCTGTCATCTTTCCTGCCATCTTCTACAGACAAGACACCTTCTTTACCGAACGCATTACCATCTTTCAGAAACAACTGAGCGTCACGCCATAGCCTATTTATCTGGTGATTTGTTTCTCTGTATATCTTTATAACACGTCGCGCTTCATGCAACTCCATGTCAAAACCAAATGTCTTAAGTTGATCTTGAAACTTCTGCGCACCCATACCATACCCTGCACCTAAAATAGTAGTCTTACCAACAAACCTCTGGTCTTTGGTAATTTCGCTTTCTGCTACACCATATATCTTTGATGCCATCTTCTTATATACATCTTCTCCATTGGTAAACGCTTGTGTTAAATCGTCCTGTTCGGCAAGCCATGCTAACACTCTTGCTTCGATTTGTGCCGAGTCAGCATCTATTATAGAATATCCTTGTGGTGCAATTATGCCACGCTTCAGCATGTTTGCGTTTGTCCCACGGCTAGGTAAGTTCTGTAAATTTATCTTATCATCACCACCCCAACGCCCTGTGTGTGCCGCGTAATATCTAACGGGTACAGGTAATAAGCCACGTTTCGCTATATCTATAAATCTTTGCGTCCTTGTTTCTTCAAGTGTGCTTTTATTACCCAACCTGGCTGCAACAAGTGACTGAACCCTCTCGTCCTGATGTGTTATCAAGCGTTTAAACTCTTCGTCAGACTTGGCGAAAGCCCACGTTTCCTTACCTGTAGTGGGGCTTACCTTCTTAGGAGGTGATACTCCAAGATGCAAGAGTAACTTAGCGAACTTGTCGTTGCTCATCAAATCTTCTTTAGACGCACGAGCGTCCATCAATAGCTCCTCTTTACGCTGACGTGTTTTACCAAGGTGATCTTCTAGCAAGTCCAGATCCAGATCCAAAACAGGCTCTATAAACATACGCAGTGACACGTCAATAAGCTTTAGTTCTTTCTTCGGGAACCCTTTTGCCATGATTGCAAATAAATCATAGGTCAAATCTACGTCATTGACAGCGTAGTCACCTAGTCGTTCCAATTCTTCGTTAGTAAAATCCTGCCTGTGTTTATCAAGAGTGTTCTGTATCTCGTCACCCTTCTTACCTACAGCGTATTTATCTGACAATGCTCTTAGCGACACGCTATCTTCTACACCATTTACAGCTCTTGCTATGCAGACTGTATCAGTATAAGCGCGAGGTTTAATATCAAATATCCAAGAGAGGATAGCACCATCAAACATAGTATTATGAGCCAATACCATCGACTTGTCCCAGTCGTACTCTTGTAAGAATGTCTTAAGTTGTTCCTGTGTACCACTTGCCCACTCCGTATCTCCATTGTTAACTTTGATAGCGACCCCAAGCACTTCAAACCTAGGGTCGCGTACGTATTCTTCTGTTGTCAGTTTCTTTAGAGAATACTCTTTATTGTAGTATGTTTCGAAATCAAGAGTGATTAAGTCCACTATTCTTCTCCTTTACAGCGCATTCGTATTCGATACCAACATACGCCATGTTATCTACATAATGATCTTTCTTCAATGGACTCGTTTGTCGTCTTGCCAGCTTCGTTGCCTGGTGTACCAAGGTGATGTCCCGTGCTGTAAGACGTTGTCCTGTGATAGCATTATAAATGCGGGCGATATGTTCATGATTATCCACAGCGTCACCATAGTCTTTGTTACGATCTGTAGCTGTAAGACTCGACGCTTCACCAAGTAGCTGACAGCGGACAGGTGGTTTAGACTCTGCTATGATAACTTCTTTTGGTGTGCCTGAAGCATTGATTAGTTTCAACGCATAGCCGTATGACACGTTACATGCCTTCGCTACTTCTTTGGGCGTGGCAAGTCTATTCTTGAGTACATATTTCCATACTCTTTCTTTCTTAGCACTTTTACGCATTTTGTTTTCTCCTCTTCTCTTATTTGTTTGGTTAAAAAATCTCTATGTAACTTGGCATTCTCACGTGCCTTTTGTAATCTCACTTCTTCTTACCCTTATTGTTAAACTGGTCAGGTTGAATAAGACCCTTTGCAATGTCACGTCTTATCATGGCTTTGTACTTCTTAATTGTCTCTGGTTTGAGATAACGTATTTGCCTTAGTTTTTCATCTTTGGCAATCGGCTTTAGTTTGAACTTATCGTTAAAATCATCTGTCATTTCATAAACTCTGGTTTTGGTAAGGGTATTCTAACTTCCTTTATAAAGTTGTCCACCTCTACACAGTTTGCTTTTCCGATTATCGGGTCGCGCACTTGTTTTAGGCTCTGTGCTACATACATGCACGTTTCGTGATCGTGGAAGTGAACTCTACCCATTTTTATGTGGTGGTCTGAAATGTCAGGAACTAGCAATAAATGCAATACATAATAAGTTGTTTTCATGTCTCTCTCTTTCTCTAGGTTGCCCCCCTTCTGTGAGGGGGGTCTAAGTTTTTACATGCTCTACCATGATGAAGTTACAGGGAAGGATATATGATAAACCCGCCTCCATCGCAGTGGATTTCGACGGATATGCACATCAACGCTCTCACTGCTTACGTCCTACCAAGACAAAAATAAAAACCAAAAAACTTGGTAGATTATTCGTACTGAACTGGAAAGTCCATTTCTATTTGTTCTGATTGTGTTTCTATTCCTTTTAATATGTTTTCTATATCCATCATGTTATCTTCGTTAATTACACAGGCTATGCCTCCTGCTCCACTGATGTCTGATAAGTTCTTTTCCTGCAATGCTGTAGGTTTGTTTTTACCAGCCTTGCATTCAAACGCAAAGAAGTTACCTCTATGGCAACCTACAATATCGGGTACACCTCCACGTCCGTACCCACCTGTAACGGGGTAGAAGTAATATGCACCAAGTTGTTTAAGTTGATCTGTTACCTTACGTTTTACTTTCGCTTCAGGGGTCATCACCATCATTGTTTGCTGTCCTTATCAAAAAACTTTGCATCCATCCACGCATCAAAGAACGTAGAGTATCTGCCTACTATCTCCCCTGTATTAATAGCATCTGCATCTGTACACGTTACTGTGAAGTCATCATCACCTTCATCATAATCTATCATGTGCCACTCTGTGTCCATCGGTAACTTTACTGTCACCCCATCTTCCTTTATCTGTTTCGTAAACTTTCTCTTCATATCATATCCTTTCAAAAACTGGTTTCAATTTGGGATGTAGGCAGTTACGCCCACACCCCGTTAGGGATTTCCCTAATGATTTAATGGCTTGTCACTAATGACCCAATTATTACCACGCTCTGTTGTATCGGGATCACCAAACAAATCTTCAACACCTTCAATGACACCTTCGTTCCATTCCTTCAACGTAGCATCAGCGTGTTCCCTACCCATAGAACCAAACTTGTTTTCTATGTGTTTTAGTGCTTGTTGATTTGTCATGCCGTGTTTGTCGAGGCACTCTTTTAGTGTTTCCTCAACATCTATTAACATATTTTTTATTTTACCCATTTCTCTTTCTCCTTCTAGGTTTCATTAGGGATTTCCCTAACGTAGATATAAAACTCGCTGTCACTTGCTCTATACCCTATCTCTGAATTATACTCTAACATGGGTTCAAGCATCATCAGCAATGCCAACTTCTCTTGAACCCACTTAGGTAAATCGTCTACACTCTCATACCATTCTTTTAATTCGCTGTCAACACAATACATACCTAAACATAACACATGAACTCTTTTTGTATTAGCGTCTATCTTCACTTGGTATAACGTGTAATCCTGTGTGTTATTGTAAGACATAGAACATATTATCCCCAACCTTGTATCCTACGTCATCAACATAGCTCTTGTTGTCTAACACGTTAAGAGACATTACCTTACCTTTAAGCTCGAAAGGCAACGTGTCGGTAGTATAGGTTTCATGGGGCAACTGTTGCCAGTCCGTGTTTCGGTTAGCCGTACCACCAAGGTCAATAACAACATATGTTTCTTTGTCCCACTTCATATAGCCATAGACAAAGAAGACTTTAATAACCTTCATCATATCTTCTTTGTATACCTCATATTTAGCTTTCATATCTACTATTGCCTCTTTCACCTCTGCATCTAAGAACATATAATCACTATCAAGCAACTTAAGAAGTTCAGCAATCAAACCCTTTTTGTTTACGTTGACACCTAGTCCTCTCTGTGCCGAGTCATAGTAATCATTGTATACCTCTTCACGTTTCTGTTGCCATGCTACCCTAATATCCTCTATGTTTCTGATCGCAGGGTATCCCCAAGGTACAGTTCGTAAATACTTCTTAGCATTCTTTACACCTTGACTTCTGTTGACACTCATTGCCATATATCTCTGATTAGAATAGTCGGCATACTTCATGTTCCGCACGTTGAGAGCATACACAACGTAGTGGTCTTCCCCACGGGTAGGATTATCCCTTGGATCTTCGTAGGATATAAAACCCATAGTGTACGGGTGTCCTTCCATGTATACATACTTTCTCCCACTGTACTTACCACTTGTCAGTACACCAAACTTGATACCACGAATTGCATTTTTTACTTCGATTGCAAAGTTGTTAATCTCCTTGTAATCCAAGCCCTCTATTGAGGGTATCCACTCATTCAGCTTACTAACCTCTACATTTAAATCTGTGTGACTATTCATTATACATCTCCTTTCTCCATTTTTTAATTTTGTCTTGTAGTTCTTTAACGAACAAATACTTTTCGTTTTCCAACATGTTAAATGCTAAATCTGTATTCTCGCTAACCTTCTCTAACTCCTTCTCAATCTTCTTGAGTAACTTGTGACAGTCCTCAAGATATACACCACTCCATTTAGCCATCTACTTTCTCCTTTTCTCCGTTAGGGATTTCCCTAATGATTTCCATGTTTCCAGAATACTCTGTACCGAACTGTATTTCGGGGTGCGTTACCTCAAGCATATTGTCAACAAAGCTTGATAACTCGTACTTAGAACCTTCTGAGTCCTTGCTATCCTCTTCGTAATGTATCGCTCCGTCCTCGCCTACGTTGACTTCTTTCCACGCATAGAACATACCTTGCTCTTCACCAAAGTTACTAGCCAACTTCGTAAGGTAACGTATGCCTACCACGTCTTCGTAGTCATCATACCACTTTATGTCCGTGTTCTTGTACTGTAAGAAGAACACCTCACATAGTTCGTCCTTGCCCCAATCTTGTGGGGGTGACTTCTCTCTATGGTATATTGACCACTCAGCAAACAAGTCTAGTCGTTGCACGTCGGGGTTCATCTTGTAGGTAGCAATTACCTTCTCCATGTCCTCACGTGTTTTGAACGCAACGACAATACCAACATCACTTCGATAACCCATTACTTCACCTCCTCTGCACCTGCCTCATGGATATTCTTGGTAAGACCAAGGGTCTTGTTTATCCATCTGTTCCAATGACCTCTTATCCTACTTGCCTCGGCTTGATCTTTTATGGTTTTCGCTCCATCATGGTAATGGTATAGGTCGCTAGTACGTAACCATAAGACGGCTAGGTTAAGACGCATTGGATGATTATCATCACGCATGATCTCCTTGAATAACTCTATCTCTAGCTTTTGCTGTTCGCTGTATGGTGCATTCTTAAATTTAATATCTTCTCTCATGTAATCGTCCAACGCACCTTGCATTTTGCGGGTGTAATCCCAATCATTGCATGGTAACATGGCATACACAGTTGTAATCCACTCGTAGAACTTATCGGCATAGGGTTTGATCTCTGCCTTTGCGTCCTTGTTGACTTGTGTCATAGCGTGTCGGAATACATACTCTGTACCTATGTGTTGCCACTTTGAATTTTTACGTGCAAACTGTATTGGCTTTGAGTAGTCCTTGGGTAAGTAGTAGTCTTTATCGCCTTCGTCCTTACCTACCCAATTTTCCATGTATCCTCGACCTTGATCGGGATTCCAATTCATACTGATGTATTGCCTACCCGTACCACCATAGATGTAGAATCGTAGGTCATGTGGTAACAAGTTATCAAGGAAGGTGTACATTGAGGTCTCGCCATTGTTGTGTATCGTCACTACTTCAATGTCCTTCTGCATCTCCCACGTTACAACCACGTGCTTGGTACTATAATAATAATTAGTATTTGATAGTGTGTGATCTAGTAACATGTCATAACGTGTATCTGACACTTTGATAACGTGTTCGAACTTTCTTGTTCGGCTACCTATCGGTATTATCTTTGTACCACGTATCGGCTTGGTGTTTGCATACCTATCGGCAATATCTCTGAAACTATTTACTCTGAAGTCTTGTTCTCTATAAGTCATAATATATCCTTTTAATTTGTATTAGGGATTTCCCTAATGGTTAGAAGTCTTCTCGGTTGACGTGTAATGTCTTACCGACTTTTGATATGGCACTCTTGTTGTTCAAGATTACCCATAGTGTAGGACACGTCCAACTGCCCCACGACCCACCCAAGTAACCATCTGTAAACACGATAGTTGCTTGAGGTTTGATACCATGCTCTGCCATGTACTGAGGAACACACTCGACTTCAGTACCTCCACCACCTTCGGGTTTTGTAGAGTTTGGTAAGTTGTCAAGCTCGTCCATCTCATACACCTCGTCACGACAAACGCCTGTATCCCAATAGAGTACACGTACCCTGCTAGGTTTTACTACGTCACATATGCCTTTGACTTCGGACAGGAACATAGACAGCTCGTACTTGCCAATAGAACCCGACGTGTCAACTGCCAATACCAGTTCCTCGACTTTCTCTGACACGCCACTCGGCATTATCAAGTCTAGGTGTAGGTATCTTCGATTGGGTTTGTTGTATGTTGAGTAGTCACCACCTGCACACGTATCGGTAATGAACTCACGCAGGACTTCACGCCAATCGACTTGTGGGTCTAACAAGTCTTCAAGTGTACGATTGCCACCCGACCCGATCTTACCTGCAACCAACGCACCTTGACGTATCACGTCATCAATGTCTTTGGCTAGTTCTCGCTGTTCTTCGGCTGACAACTCTTGTGCCTCTTCCCACTCATGAGTATCGAACGGCTTACCACCTTCATTAGGGAAATCCCTAACCGAACCACCTTGTTTCTTTTTCTCACGTAGTGCATTGAATATCTGTGTGACACTCATGTTGTTGTACTGCTCGTCATAACAACCCTTGGCTAGTTCGCCTGTCATGGTAGCAAACTTGTCTAGTGCGTTCTCTTCTACAAGTTTATTGTTTATCCAATAGTCACACGCCATGTTCGCCAGTTCGGGGTCTATCTTGTATAGGTGATAATAGATATGCAGATGTCTTGGTAACTTGTGATAATTCTCATGTAGCACCAAGAATCTGAGTTCGGGGTCATTCAACTTCTCGCTGTATGCACGACCATATCTTTCGTCTCGACCATTGGTACAAGCAGTAGGAACGTCATCTCTGACACTCCTGTCGCCAATCGCAAGTAACCCTGCTAGTGCAGTATATCTATCCTTCATCATGATGTCTGATACTGCCTTTTGTAGTCGCTGTTCGACACTAAGGTTTTGTTTAATTAATAGGTTCATCTTCTCTCCTTTCCTATCTTTTTAATTTTGCTCTCCAATACCTCTTTCCAGTTGTCGCTTGGGTCAAGGTGTTCGAAAAACATTTTCTTTATATGCCTCCTACGTAGAGCCATATGTGGGTTGACTTCGTACTTCACACATAAGTCGTTAAGGTACGTAAGCCACTCTTCCAACTGAGGACTAAAGAACGATCTTTTAGCCATAACTCTCTCTTTCTATTAGGGAAATCCCTAATGGTTATACCTTATCGGCTTGATAAAGATGTTGGTTGTTCATAGCCCACTCTGTGAACTTGGCGTTGGTCATCACCATTGACTGGTGCTGATAGTTCTTGGCACGTACACCATTGACAAACATAGCTTGTGCCTCAATGTCCAATCGAACAAGATACTCCATGAATGGTGTAATAAAGTCCTTGGTCATTGAACCAAGCGAACGGAATACAACCATAACTGTGGCACTAACATTGTCGGGTATCTTCGCTGTCTTGGGTGAGTTCTTGATATCATCACGGCTTGGCATCTTATCGATTAGCTTTACATATGCCATCAAGTCCAACGCACCACGTTCGCCAATCGAACCAATCAACCCTGCTGTTAACACGTTATCACCAACGCTATCACGTTCATGTATGAGATCACTAGCCATATGTAACGAACGAGGAGTAACGAATGCTGTACGTTGTTGGTTTGGGTGAAAGATGTACGGGTTGTCATCAGGGTTCTTCACGTCTTCGAACGCATGGAACAACTGTGGTGTATCTTTTGCCCAACCAAGTATGGACGGGTGAATGTTGTTGTTCAAACCCCATGCCAACCATTCGGTGTTGGTAGTCTTACGAACATTGACCACGATCAAACGATTACGCTGATGTGCCTCAAGCATATCGCCTACACCTTCTGTGCCTTTGTTCGTTGTGGCAAAGACAATACTATCGGGGTGTAACTTGTTACTACCCAATGTGCGTTCCAATGTTAGTCGGGTCAATGCCATCTTGACCGATCTGTTGGTCTTACCGAACTCGTCCAAGTCCATGATGATAGGCTTGTCCTTGATGTGCATACCGAACTCTTCATTGGGTACGAATGACACGTAGTCCTGTTCTCCGTCTGCTTTGAACTTTGGCATCATAATGTCACCGAGGTCTTTCGTTGTGCAGTCAACGTAGCATGGCACGTGAGTAGGAAGTGCCTTGGCTAACATCTGTAACACGGACGTTTTGCCATTGCCCATGTCACCTTGCAGTAAGACAGTACGCTTGTTGCCTACTGCCAGTATTAGTTTCACACACTCTTCCAAGTTTAGTGAGTACATTGCTTTTGCTGTGTTTTGCATAATATATCCTTTCTTTATTTATGCGTTAGGGATTTCCCTAATGGGTTACCAACCAAGAGACTTGATTGAACTGATCGCATCATCAACACTCTGCTTTGTGTTCTGACGCAACGCACCATCTTCACGTAGTGCGTCTGCCGATATACCTTCGAACGTATCCATAAGATGACGTGTTAGGGTATGTAGTCGCTCGTCCTTATCTGCCAGGGGGATAAGTAGATCTTCAAGCATATCCGTAATGTTGGACGTAACTGTGTCATGGAATACCTTCTTGTCCTCATGGTCTTTATAGTCCAGTCGGTTTGATAGACGCGCAAGGTATGTAGTAAGTTGTGTCATCATACTGTCGATAGCTTTACCGAACATAGCATTGTAGTGCTTGTTGTATTCTTCTGCTAAGGACTTGGCTTGCTCCTGCTCCATATCCACACGGAAGTCACCACTTGTCGGAAGTGGTACGAAACTCATTCGCCAACCGAACTTGTGTCGTAACGTGTCAGCAGGGGGATAGTTACTTGGGTCATGTAGATCACCCATTACTGTTTGTGCATTTATTACTGCCCAATCGTATACACCAAAGAACTTAGTAACTAGAGCATGGAACTCTTGTTCTGCTTTTGTCATGTACTGCTTGTACTTGAAGAACGTTGACGTGGGTAATAATCGCATACCCATATCTGACCAAGGTAGGGTCATGGAAGAATGGGCGTTACGTGTATTCGATACAAACTTCTGTACAGCAACAAGTTCGGGACAGTTGCCTAGTAACTTCTTATGAACGTTGGCTACGTTGGGGTCGGCTTTCTTGACCTCCTCCAACTCTTTTGATGCGTTTACATCTTTCTTCCTACCCGTCCATACTGATGCACTAAAGTCAACAAGCATAGATGCTGATGACAGGTTTGAGGCATTGGTTTCTAATTTATCAAACATTTTTATATCCTTTCTATTAGGGAAATCCCTAACCAAATATTGCCCAAAGTAGTACGCCAAAACCTAGCGTACCGATTAATAAAGCCATAAGGCTCACGAACTCAGCGAACATCACCAAGAACGTATTCTCAATATCGTCTGTTGACTTGTCCAGACGCATACCGAAAAATCTGTTAGACCTTTTGTCCTCTTCAAGTAGGTCGGGTAAACTCTTTATGAATTCGACTTCTTTATCTTTCTTATTCGTCATATCTTTCTCCTTCACTGTGTTTTGTTGTTGATACCGATAAGGTCACGCTTACGTGACACAACGATATAGTTGGACTTGTGTACTGGTGCTATGCAGAACTTGACCTCTTGTGCTAACAACTCACCACACGCTAGACAAGTGTTGTATCCCAGTTCCTTACGTTCGAACCGATATGGCTCGCCACACTTGTCACATTCTGGATTAGGGATTTCCCTAACGAGAACTCGCTTGAGGTCATGAGGGAATTGCTTGTTACGTATTACCATGTTGATATCCTTCTTTTAGATAAATTTCTCATTATACTTTAGTATAGCATATTTGATGTTACGTGTCAAGGGGTACAACCCTGTGGGTTCTAATAACGTATGGTGGTAAATAGTGGTAAGTTATGTAATGTTCCATAATGTTCCATAATGTTCCAAAGTGGGATTGGCTAAGTGATTGATTTTGTTGGAATGTTCCAATGTTCCAAAAATGGGGAAATTGAGAGGGTCTTGAGAATTTTGTGAGAATGTTCCAAAAAGGATTACGCAAAAGGTGGTCGCTCAAATGTTGTCGCTCAATTTTTTAGTTTGGAACATTATATATATATATATATATTTATTAGGGATTTCCCTAACCATATGCTATTAGATACCATCAGATACCACTAGATACCACGATTTACTAATGTTCCATTTTGCCTTTTTATTTTGGAACATTATGGAACATTTGGAACATTAGACTCAACGCTCTACACAACACTGGTTTCAAAAAGGCTACATACTAAAACAAGTCATAATGCAGGGTATAACAAGAAAACCATTATGCGCTAACTGGTATCATATAACTGGCATCGAAAAAATTTCGGGCACAAAAAAAGCCACCCAAGTTTCCCTGGGTGGCTAAAGTGGTTAGGGAATTCCCTAACCGATAAGGTCGATTACCTTTTTCAATTCCAACTGAATATTGTCCGACTTGTCACCAAACATTTCAGCGTCCTTTTCAAACAAGGCATCTGCCTTGTTAAGATAGTCAAGGAACATTTGGGCAGGTGTTCGTGGTTCTGCCTTTTCTGCCTTAGGCTTCAACAACTTGCGAAGATCTTTTAACTTGCTAGTGATCTCTCTAACAAGATCGTTGCGTGGTTCGTTGTTTTTTGGGTCTTCATTATAAAGATCAAGTTTGCCAAGTCCAGTAGCTATGACAACTTTCATGCCGTCATAATATTCCTGTGAAGAAGTACACTCAGGATTTTTTGGTGATAGAAAATCTGTCCAAACTTTATTTTCTTCACGTAATACTTGTATTAACTTCTTATTACCTTTGACCCAACCATCAACAGCTAACTCAACTGTCTTTTCAATAATTGATGGTGTAGTGATCGCGCTAGTAGTCTCTAATTTTGTTTTTGTGTTTCCCATGGGAAACCTCCTTAATATTGTATCCATTAGGGAATTCCCTAATGAAAGGTTAAAATAAACAAGAGTGTTTTCGCTCTTGATGTACCCAGTATAGCAAATAATACAACTATTACTAGGGATACGTGGGGAAAGAATAGGAAACATGACTATTTGCAACCATACCATACCCCCTACACCCCTTTATTATAACTTGTTACTATCGCGTATATATTACTATTTCACACAAATAAATCACAATTCTCTGAGTTCGACCCCCCACCCCCTCCATATATAGGAAGGCCCCCCTTTGGAGTCCCAAACATCTTGCGTTTAAAAAATTTTGTAGTATATAATCGAACCAAATGACTATTGTAGTAGAACCAGAGTTAAACGTACCTATGAAAAAGGGCGAACCTTCGGTTGATCTAAAGACACGTGTAGAGGCAGCCGCGAATACAGCAAAGGAGTTGGGGGAGCATGGCATCGACCTTGAGCCAACCAAAGAAGATAAAGACACAGCCGCAAGACTATCCGTTGCTTACGCTGATGATCCTGAAGATGTGTCAAAAAAAGTCACAGAAAAGAAAATGTCCACGTTAACACCCGCCTCTCTTGTCCTAACGGATAGTATTTTAAAGCAGTTTGGGCGTTCTGTGGTCGAGAGTGCAGTACAAATACGGCATCTGGTGACGAATAAGCTGATAGAAGAGACCGAAAACCCTGATCCGAGGGTCAGAATACGTGCTTTAGAGCTTTTAGGTAAGATTTCGGACGTAGGATTGTTCGCTGAGAAGTCTGAAGTGACCATAACACACCAGTCTACGGACGATTTACGGGAAAGATTGCGTTCAAAGCTCACAAAATTGGTAAATCCAGTCGAAGATGCGGCTGTAATTGATGGTGAACCCATAGATGTGAACAAAGAACTAGGTTTGGACGAGGAAAAAGGTGAATAAACACGCTCTTGACTTCTCTGAGGACGAAATTCAGGTCATGTTAGACAATTTAGACAGTTATACGCCTGAAGAAGTGGCTGAAATAGACAAAATGGTCGATGAATTAGCCACACGACAGCATAATCAGGCAGCTTATGACGATTTGATAGAGTTTTGCAAGCATATGCAGCCCGATTACATAGTGGGGAAACATCATAGGATGCTCGCTACCATGCTTATGGACATAGAGCAGGGTCAAAAGGACAGAATCTGTGTAAATATTCCTCCCCGACACGGAAAGTCCCAGCTTGTTTCTATTATGTTCCCCGCTTGGTTTCTTGGACGTAACCCGAACAAGAAGGTTATGATGGTATCGCACACCACAGACTTGGCGGTGGACTTTGGACGTAAAGTGCGTAACTTAATTGCTACAGAAACGTATCAGGAGATATTTCCGACAGTGGCTCTGGCTGTAGACTCTAAGTCGGCAGGGCGTTGGAACACAAATTCAGGAGGTGAATATTATGCGTGTGGTATTGGTTCTTCTATTGCTGGGCGTGGTGCTGACCTCTTGCTCGTTGATGATCCCCATTCCGAGCAGGATGTTATAAACGGGAACTTTGAAGTCTTTGAGAAAGCGTACGACTGGTTTACATTCGGTGCGCGGACACGTCTAATGCCTGGAGGTCGGGTAGCTATCATACAGACACGCTGGCACATGGACGACCTGACAGGACGTGTTACCAAGGATATGGCAAACAACGAGAGGTCTGACCAGTACGAGGTGGTAGAGTTTCCCGCCATACTGGACATAGAGGATGAGAAAACAAAGGAACTTATACAGAAACCCCTGTGGCCTGAGTTCTTTGACATGGAGGCACTGCTCAGAACGAAAGCATCTATGCCTGTGTTCCAATGGAACGCTCAGTATCAACAGGAGCCGACAGCAGAAGAGGCTGCTCTGGTCAAGCGTGAGTGGTGGCAGATGTGGAAGAAAGAAGATCCGCCTCTGTGTGAGTATATTATCATGTCTTTGGATGCAGCAGCAGAGACACACAACCGTGCGGACTACACAGGTCTGACGACGTGGGGTGTGTTTTTGAATGAAGAGGTGGACAACTATAACATTATACTGTTAAATAGCATAAAACGACGGTTGGAGTTTCCCGAACTCAAAGAGTTGGCTATGGAAGAATACAGGGAATGGGAGCCTGACTCGTTCATCGTGGAGAAAAAGAGTGCAGGAACTGCGCTGTACCAAGAAATGAGGAGAATGGGTATACCTATACAGGAATACACACCACACAGGGGATCTGGTGACAAGCTAGCTAGACTTAACTCCGTGACTGACATCGTGTCATCAGGTCTGTGTTGGGTTCCCGAAACACGATGGGCAGAGGAGCTAATCGAAGAGATAGCAGGGTTTCCGTTCATGAGCCACGATGACTTGGTTGACTCCACCGTCATGGCATTGATGAGATTTAGACAGGGTGGGTTTATCAGGCTACCAAGCGATGAACCTGAAGAAGTGCAATACTTTAAACATAGGAGAGGCGGGTACTACTGATGGCTGTAGAAAAAGGATTGTTCCAAGCTCCTAAAGGGGTGGAGGAAGAAGAGACAGGACAACTAGAAGTTGAGATAGTAAACCCTGACATGGTTACACTAGATGATGGTAGTATGGAGATCACTATAGTCCCTGACGCTGAAGGTGTTGGTACAGGGGCATTTGATGAGAATCTCGCAGAGAATATGGAGGACGATCAGTTATCCGCAGTGGCTGATGAACTATTGGGTAACATAGACTCTGACTTGGAAAGCCGTAAAGAATGGGCAGACACGTTTGTTCGTGGTCTGGATGTGTTGGGATTTAAGTATGAGGAACGTACCGAACCCTGGGAAGGAGCTTGTGGTGTGTACTCTAACGTGTTAGCAGAAGCAGCCATACGGTTCCAGGCAGAAACCATGAGTGAGACATTTCCCGCACAGGGGCCTGTAAAGACAAAGATACTGGGTGAAGAGACCCGTGATAAGCTGGAAGCCTCCGAACGTGTCAAGGCAGACATGAACTATCAGCTTACAGAGAACATGGTTGAGTACAGATCAGAGCATGAACGCCTACTCTACAACCTTGGTCTGGCAGGGTCTGGGTTTAAGAAAGTATACTATGATCCAAACATGGGACGGCAGGTAGCAGTGTTTGTACCCGCAGAAGATGTGATCGTACCTTATGGCGCATCACACATAGAAACAGCAGAACGTGTAACGCATGTCATGCGAAAGACCAAGAATGAGCTGAAGAAGCTACAGGCTAGTGGGTTTTATGTAGATGTGGATCTTGGTGAGCCACAGGCATACCACAGTGATATAGAGGAGCGTAAAGCGGAAGAGGGTGGGTATTCTCTTACAAACGACAACCGATACAGCATATACGAGGTACACGCAGACATAATTATAGATGGCGTTGATGACTCCGATGAGGGTATAGCCAAGCCATACATAATATCTATAGAGCGTGGTTCGTACAGGGTATTAGCTATACGACGCAACTGGAACCCTGACGATGCCCTGATGTTGAAAAGACAGCACTTTGTACATTATGTATATACCCCAGGCTTTGGGTTCTACGGTCTTGGACTAATACATATTATAGGAGGCTACGCAAAAGCAGGGACATCTATCATACGTCAGCTTGTGGACGCAGGTACATTGGCAAACCTCCCAGGAGGTCTAAAGTCAAGGGGCTTGCGTATCAAGGGGGATGATACACCGATAGAGCCTGGGTCTTTCAGGGATGTTGATGTACCATCGGGCAGTATACGTGATAACATCATGCCACTGCCATACAAAGAACCGAGTCAAGTGTTATTGGCTTTGTTGAAAGATATAACTACGGAAGGGCGTAGGTTAGGAGCTATAAGCGACATGAACATATCGGACATGTCAGCTAACGCTCCTGTGGGCACGACTCTTGCCCTGTTAGAAAGAACACTCAAGCCTATGGCAGCTGTGCAGGCACGTGTGCATTATGCCATGAAGCAAGAGTTCAAGATGTTAAAGATGCTCATGGCAGAGTATGCACCTGCCGAGTATGCGTATGTGCCGACTAGAGGTGACGTATCTGCTAGACAATCTGACTTTACCATGATTGATGTCATCCCTGTATCAGACCCGAACAGTTCTACGATGGCACAACGTGTGGTGCAGTATCAGGCGGTCCTCCAAATGTCCCAGACTGCACCACAGATATATGACCTGACGCAACTACACAGACAGATGATAGAAGTGCTGGGGGTTAAGAACGCAGAGAAACTTGTACCGACTAAAGATGATCTCAAACCTGTAGATCCTGTAAGTGAGAATATGGCAGCATTGCAGGGTAAACCAATGAAAGCGTTCATATACCAAGACCATCAAGCACATATCGCCACACACATGGCATTTATGCAAGATCCCACAGTTGCTCAGATGATAGGACAAAACCCACAGGCTAAACAGATTATGGCAGGGTTACAAGCGCACATAGCTGAACATCTAGGGTATAAGTATAGACAAGATATAGAGGCAAAACTAGGAGTGGAGTTACCACTACCGAACGAGAACTTACCCGAAGAGATAGAAGTTAATCTATCTAAACTTGTTGCTGAAGCTGCACAACAGCTGACACAACAGAATGTACAGGAGGCGGCACAGAAGCAAGCAATGGCAAAAGCACAAGACCCAGTTATACAGATGCAACAAGCAGAACTCCAGATTAAGGCGCAGGAAGTACAACGTAAGGCTGAAAAAGATAAAGCTGATGTAGCCTTGCAGCAAGCCGAACAAGCACGTAAGTCAAAGAAAGATGAGGCAGACGCTATGCTTGAAGCGGTTAAAATAGAAAAAGGTGGTTGATGGCAAAGACAGTATTTGACGTTTTAGTAGATAGAATCGAAGCTGAGATAGCTTCTGCACAGAGTTTCCTAGAAGCAGGGTCGGCAAAGGACTTTGCTAATTATAGGGAAATCGTTGGATTGATCCGAGGTCTAAGATCCAGCGCAACACATATTAGA
>CAACVD010000052.1_pt1 | contig 44199 bp, 48 predicted proteins | sample 2381771 | NCBI WGS metagenome assembly CAACVD01 (sample SAMEA5211965, study PRJEB30684) | marine metagenome | biome: Marine; feature: Epipelagic; material: Water | collected 2015-10-15 | depth 15 m
TCTATATCACTTTCTAACATTTTTTCCGATATAAATTCATCACTAATACCCATATGTTTCATTTTTTCTTTGTTTTCTGGACTTACATAACCTAATTTCAAGTCATTTATAGACTTTTCAGTTAATAAACCCATACCTGTGCCTACTCTTACCGTGTAATCACTAGTCAATTGTAAACACTCTGCAATTTCTTTTGGTGGTAACATTGCTATAGCATCCATATTACCAGTACCTATTTTACCATAAGATAACATTTCCATACTTGCCTGTTTGGCCAATCTAGCTACCCAATGTTGTCTTTCTAATTCTTCTTCTAACTCTTTATTACCAAATACATCTAATAACTTTGTGCCATCTGGTAAAGTACCTTGAGGACCCTCACACAACTCTCTAATTAATTCTAGTAATGCGTCTTTTTCTTTTAATGCACCTACTATAGCGTCTTCGTGTCTTTTTTTGTCTTTTACAATATTCAATAAGTCAATTTCAATATATTGTTTTTCAATATCGTTTGTAGAATTGGCAAGTTTTTCTCTCTCAACCATTTCTTCTAATTCTTTTCTTTTAATTTCCCATTGAATATGTAAAAAAGAATCTTGTCTTATTTTTAATTCTAAAAATAATTGTTTTAGATTGTGAAAAGGAGTAAGTTGTGCTCCACCAACAAAGTGTTGTAATTTAAATTTGGGAACTGAACTGTCAACATCATTGTTAGCAAATTCAATTAGTTGTGTATCTGTCATATCTTCTATGACTACACTATCATTCTCTTTTTTCATATCATTCTCCATTTTATACTATAATATAATATATTTATCTATGTTCTCCAGCCGCAATGTCCTGATGATTGTCCAGCATTTGCTGTTGGTTGTAAACCACTATGGTCTGTTCTTGAATCTGTAGAAAACTGTTGTTGCCATGTTCCGTTATTTTGAGCACCATCATAGTTACCAATCATGTAACCCCAATCTTGACCCATAATAAAGTTTTCTTCTCCACAGTTTGCACGGTATTTTGAAAAAGTACCTGTGTTACTATCGTTAGTTAAATTCCATCTTCGTAGGTTATATCCACCATTATAAGAACCTTCGTTACCACAATAACCAACTCTTATTTTTGTTGGTTGACCTTTTTGTTGTCCGTGAGCAGACCAATGAGAAGAACCAGAAACAGAAAATGTTTGATGATTAACTTTCCAACCTGCTGAATCAGCCCAATGATATCCTTGGTCTTTATCAGAAAATGCTGAGTTTGTAGAACCTGACCTTAAATCTCCACCATTACTTGATTGTCTTGCCTCTGTACATAAGTTAAATACTTCCATACCTGTTCTATCTCCACCACCGTGGAATGATAGATAAGTTTCTTTGAATGATGTACCCGAGTCATTTCTATCAGAATAAGTATTAAAAACACTATTGTGTGATTTACTTGTTTCCGTGTACATATGAAACGCTGATGTTCTTGAACTAACTGTAAAGTGACTATTATCAGATGGTGTTGACCATAAGAAAAAAGTAGTATCACTACAAGCACCTGAAATGTATGAACCAGGGTGGTCCATTTGAATACCTAAATTTGTAGTTTGGTGTGTTGAGTGATTTGTTCTATGCACTTGTCTCCAAGGAGAACCATCTTTATAACCACCACCTGTATAACCAATATTAATTACTTGTCTAAATTTCCATTGAGCAGCTCTTGAACTTGAGTCTCTATAACCTTGGCTGTTTGCACCACCATAACCGGATGTATTTACATTACCTGTTTGTTGTAAATTAGATAATTCGTTATTTGTAAAAAAAGGAGTATAGTAAGGAAATTTACTTTGATTGTATCTGTTATCGCCGTAAATTCTTAATGCATTTGCACCTCTTGAAACATTGATGTCTTCGCCTACTACACCGCCACCAAAAATTTCACTATTACCACTAACTGTATTAGAAAAAACTTGATGATTAACTGTACCAGACCCGCCACCTGAAGCCAAGTCTCTGTATGTAGAATTGAAAACACCGTCAGTCACCTGATTCATAGTACGAATACCATAGTTATACGCTCTAGCGTCTTCATAGGTATTCGCTCTGTTAGAGGGACTACCTGTACCTGCGTCATGTATTGTTTCTGTAGTACCTATTTCAGAATTGTTTTGTCTTCTTCCATACCGTCTACCGAATATTGGTCCAGCCATTAATTAACTCCCTTAAAACTTTTTACTAAGCTATTGTTTCGTAAGAAATCACCCAGTCTAAACGAGAGTTAGTAGCTGCGCCACCTCTAATTGAATCACCTTCTTCAAGGTAGATAGAGGAACTTTTATCTGTAACAATGACCACCGTATTTGCTGGGCAATTTACATTATAAGCTAAAAATCTGTCTGTAGAACTGTCATAAAAAGATATTCTGAAAGTTGTGTCTGTACCAGCTTTGTTGGTAACTACGATATTATTAATTTTGTACACAAGACTTGAACTAGAAGCATTTGAAACTAGAGCTGTTGTGTATGTCGTATTCAATTCACCACTATCAGTTTTCCCTTTAATCGTTGCGACATTTACTATATTTGGATTTGCCATGTTTTATCCTTTTTTCCTTATATTTTATTATTTATCCAAAAACGATTGCCATTGCAATCCCTTTACCTGTTGAGAAAGAGTTAGCATCCACATAAGTTTTCACTGCTTGCTCAGTCGGGACGGCCGTATCAGAATTACCTGCTAAAGTACCGTCTGTACTAAATTCATTAATTGTTGCACCGATTTGAGCACCGATAGAACCAAGTTGTAACTCGGTCAAACCAGAAAGGTCAAATGCGTCTGCGTTTAGTGTGGCAGTACCAGTCGCCTGGTCAATTTTAAACTGCGAACCTACTCTAAAGTTACCAAGTTGGTCAGTTGAAGTGTAGTAAACACGACCACCACTTTGCTCAGTTGCTTCTCTTGATTGGTCATAAGGTTGTGTTTGACCTACACTATTTGGATAATTAGTGTCAGTAAATGAACCAGTACCAATTGATAGGAAGTCGTGACCTGTTAAACGAATGTTTGAGAAGTTTTTAGTTATATCAATCTCTGTATTGTCAGGCGCAAAAGCCGTTCTTTCAGGAGTGATAGCTAATTTAGCCTGTTTGTTTGTTGTATCTGTATTTGTTACAGCAGTTACACGATAATATTGTGAGTCACCAGCAAACTGTAAGTTTGAACCTACAACAACTGCTGTTGCACTTGATAATAATGTTGATATACTATCTACTTCAAATAAGAAACCAGTTTGTCCAGTTGTCGGTATTTTAGGAGTAATTGTTCCTGCTGAACCGTATGCTGTATAACCAGAACCATCAACATTTGTTACTACTGCTGGGTCTGTATTTGATGATAAACTAAATGTATTAGTTGTAGCATTTTGTACATAGTAAGTATTACCATTTAATTGTGTCATACCAACAACACCAGAGATAACAATTTTGTTACCGTTATTTAATCCGTGACCATTTGAAGTAATCACAACTGGATTAGCCGCTGTTGCACCTGTAATTGTTTTTGTAGCAGCGTCTGTTAAATCTGTAGCCGTTACTGATACTTTAAAGTTGTATGAAGAACCACCAGTAACATTGACTGTTTCTCCTGGTGAGAAGAATTTTCCGTTACCACCTTCTACTTTTATTTTTCTAGTAGATTGTACAACATCAATTGCTGTTGCTGTTGCACCTGAAACAGCACCTGTTAAAGTGTCTCCTTCAGCAACTGTAGCCGTAGCAATGTTTCCTTGTAAATTTTGGAAACGAATTTGACCACCTCTTACCTGAACTTCATCAGCAGTTTCAGTCGCACTTACACCTGTTGCAAAAGCACCGTATTCTCCGTATGCGTTTGAACAGTTAAGGGCACGAATTGTACCACCTGATTCTGTGTTGAAACCTTTATCACAATAGTATGTAAAGACTGATACTAACTCAGCTCTACCACCATTGATAACTGAAACACCTTTACCGTCTGTGTTGATTTGAGTAAAGTCATTGGCAACCATTGATTTGTTACCACTTGTATGAGCATTACCATCAATCATCATACCAGTTGTACCTGTGTTTACAGATGTACAGTTGTGAATATAAGGTGAAGCAGTTGAAATTGCACCACTAGGGTCAAGTGAAACAACATTTGCACCTGTAGTCATACCTTGCATAGTCATAAATGATATGTAATTGGCATTGTTAACTAGGAACATTGATGTTACATTGTTTGCTTTTACTGAAGCAACAGCAGCTGTTAAAGCTGCACCGCCACCTGAACCTAATAAGTTATCAGGTATTGAAATCGTATCGCCAACTGCAAAGTAACAACCGCCGTGAGTTGGTGTAACTGTTATTGTAGATGAACCATCAATAACTACTGTAACTCTTAAACCTACACCCGAACCACTTGTTGCTGTAGCAAGAACATTTGAATATGTTCCTGGTGTTCTTGAAGCGTCATTGGCACCTACTGTGCCGACTGTTAATACCTCTGTAGAATTACCAGCTGATGGTTCTAATTTTGTAGCTCTTAATGAGTCACCAAGTAAAGTAACTTGTGGTGGAACTCTAATTGGGAAAGTTTCTTCGTAAGTACCTGCTTGAACACGAATAGTATCACCGCCTGCTACCGTTTCAATTGAAAAGGTAACATTTGAAGCGCCACCTAAACTTGAACCTGCAATCGTAGCAGTATTTCCTTCAGCCCAACCTGTACCGTTATTAATGATTGTTACTGAAGCTACGGATGAACCGTCTGTTACAACATCTGCTGTAGCACCTGTAGATGAACCACCTGTAATAGATATGTTTCTATATGTGCCTGGTGTTCCGCCTGTACCACCTGCTATACCTGATATTTGAGAAATACCATTTGAACCTGCAAGTTGACAAGCCTTTTTAATTGTTTTTAAAGGTAAAGTTTCTGTTCCTGGATTTGTGTCTAATCCTTCTGGAGAAACATGTAAAGAGTTACCTGAACTTTCTTCAAAATATTCTAATCCATTACCAGCAGCGTTAACTCTTAATCTGTCTCCTTGTCTACCAATTGGTAGTCTTTCAGGACCAGCTGAACCTTGTACAGCCATATCACCTTGTGTAGTGAATACACCTGATGGAGCACCTTTTACAAAGACTGCCCATTGAGTATTATCAACTTCATTTCCTGGTGCTTGACCTGCTGTTGTATCTATTTTTGCTCTATAAGTTGAACTAGATGAAATTACAACTTCACCAATTTTGTAAGCAGTACCTGAACTGTAAGTACCTTTTAGTGAAACACCTTCGACTAATAAATCTGCTTTTGATGTATCAGTTGGTAATTGACCTGCTGTTGTAGCAACTTTAAATACATATGTGTTACCACCGTATTGGACAACTTCACCAGTTTTGTAAGCAGTACCGGAAGCCCATGTTCCTTGCATACTGTAACCAGTAGTAATTACTTCCCAATCAGCACCTGAATCAATCGGTGTTTGACCAATGTTATTTCTTTCTGCAACATACTGATAACCGCCGTAAGTTACAATATCTCCTTGTTGGTATTGTGTACCACTTGCCCATGAATCCTCAAATTCAAGACCTGGTAAAAATACCGAAAATTTTGTCGTATCTAAAACTGCTGACGCTGAAGTATGGGCTGTTGTACATACCCATAATGTTGGTCCATATTTTACGATATCATCTACTTTATAATAAGTTGAGTTTGCGTGGTCAGCTTTGTATTCGACACCGCCAACCATTTTTTGCCATTTTGTTGGGTTGGCTGATAAATCTGCTTCAAAAGTTGCTGAAGATGTGTGGTTTGCTAATGCTATAAAAGCGTTACCACCATATCTTACAACATCATCAGCGATATAGGAAGTCGTAGCTGCCCATGCGCCTTTCCATACAAATTTAATTCTCCCTAATACGAAATCTGCCATTTGTTATCCTATGTTGTATAATTCCTTGTATTTCCTGCTGCTCCTGTATTATATGTGAAGTCTGCGAAATATCTAGCAACTAGAAATCCGTCTGCGTTCATATAATAAGTCAGTTTACTATTATCAAAACGAACACCATCATACGCTCTTGAGCCTGGTGTTCTACCATCAGCTAATTCTGTACCTTGGTTCGATATTAATGTTCTATTATATTGGTTTGCGTCACCACTATTAGCGTCATCAACACCATTATAAGGAGTACCATAATCTGCCAAACTAATTGCAACATTTGGGTCAGACATAAAAGCCTTTGTATAAGTTAATATGCCTTCGTCAGCTTGACCATCATTTAAGAATGTTCGTCTTTCAACTTTTAGACCATGAAAGGCAGATTGGGCACTACTAAAGATACCTGTATCTGATTTCTTATCTACTAAATACGCCATTCATTAACTCCTTAAATACTATTTATAATACTTTTATTATGTAACTTCTAAAATAGCAGCTACTGCTTCCAATTCTGGTTGAGACGAATCAGAGTTTAATTCTCCAACTATTCTCAATATGTCATTTGACTCTAAATTAAGTGGTTTGTCAAGTATTAAAGTGTTTTCTGGTTCAATTTGAGTTGACTTTGCAACATGATGAAAGGTTGTACCACCGTCTGTAGTTACTTTTACATCAACATTACCATAATTTGTAACACTTTTATTTGATATATATAATGCGTGTATAACTGCTGTACCATTTGATGGTGCCGTATATAAATTAGCACTAGAGTTATTAGTTGTTACAACTGTCATACCTGCGTTTTTAAATGCACTTGCCATATCTTAACTTCCAAATACGATAGAAAATGCGAGAGAATCTCCCTCGCCAACAAGCACATCACCTGTTGGTGTTCCATCTACTGTTAAATTTCCTGTTGTAATTACAGTACCAGTAATATTAGGTAAAGTAATTGTTCTATCAACTGTTGGCTCTTGAGCCGTTAAAGTTGTTTCGTATGCGTTTGCTAAAAAACCTTCAAAGACTAAATTAGAACCGTCTAAAAGAATATCTACATTTGAACTAGCGCCGTTAGTTACAACATCTTGTAAGGTAACCGAACCTGCACCACCAATTTCTTTAACAACATTACTTGTTGTTTTTGTATAAAACTTACCGTCTGTAACATTTACTGCTAACTCACCTACTGCTAATGCGTTTGCAGCTGGTACAGCAAGTGCCGTTTCACTTCTTTTTGGTTTTATTACTGTAGCCATTACTTACTATGTTTTCTAATCTGTTTTATAAGTTTATCTTTTGTAAGTCTTTTGTCTAATTCAACACCTAATTTTCTGCCTAATTTTTCTAACTCTGATTTAGTTTGTGTTTTTAGATGTTTTAAATCTGTATTAATTTCCCAATCCTTTTTTAAAACCAAAGGTTTAAAATAAGGTTTTGTAATCCAATTTTTAATTTTTGTCCATAGTTTCATTAGAATGAACCTCCGTCAACTGTTACGATAGAAACATCACCTGAAGCAACTGAAAAATTATCGGATGTAAATTTAGCCACACCAATGTTTGATGTACTTGCTAATTCACCAGCAATTGTTAATGTTCCAGATGAAGCAGTTGTATTAATACCTTCGCCTGCTAAAAATTCCATTGCATTACCAATTTGAACTGCACCTTGTGTAGAACTTTCGTCTGTAAATACAAAGTTTTCTATCTTCGCACCATCAATACTACCTGCTAACATTGCATTTGTAATACCTAATGCTTTAACTCTTAATGCGTCTGCGTTAACTTCAATAGATGAGTTATCAACTTCAACATCCATTTGGTTACCAGTTTTACTTAAAGCTGCACCTGCATTTATTTGACCTGCACCAGAGAATTGTGTTACATCTAATGCTGTTGTACCGAAAGTAGGAGCGCCTGTATGAGTAAATACATAACCGTTATCTCCGTTAGCAGTACCTTCTTCTACGAATACAAATGAACCACCTGATAATTCAGCAGGTTGGTCTTCAGGAGTTGCTCTTGTTAAAACCCAATTTGCTGAACCTGAACCTACAGTTGATAAAATATAGATACCGTTTTGAGCAGCTGTTGTTTGGTCTTTAACTAAAACTCTATCATTTTGACTTGGCGTTACACCGTCAACTGCGAAAGCAGCTTGTGAACCAGAGTTTGTTAATGTTGCACCAACACCGGCAGTACCGTTTGAATAAGTTGCCGTTAAGTTTGCTGTAGTAGCAACTCTTGTTGATGGTTTAGCGTCAAGTCCTTGTGCAACTTGGTCAACATAAGCTTTGTTTGCTAAAGATTGTGTTGTAAATCCTGCTCTGTCTTCGTAACCACTTGGTACTGTAACTGTTCCTGTTCCGTGAGGAGAGAAAACAATATCAGTATTACTAGCAGTTGTTGAAACTGTAGCACCGTTAATTGTGATACTATCAACAACTAAAGAGGTTAATCCTGCAATGTCTGTTGTAGCTGCACCTAATGTTAATGTAGAGTTACCTAAAGTAGTTGTAGGATTTGCTAGATTAGCATTTGATATAGCTGCACTACCTGATAAGTTTGCATTTGTTAATGCTGTGGCAGTTACAGTTACAGTATTATCTGTAACAGTTTGAACTAAACCACCTGAACCTAAAAATGTAAGTGTTTCGGAAGTATTGTAAGTATCTGTTCCTGAATTACCTGCTAAATCTATGAATTGGTTTACGGTAGCAAAGTCTAAAGCTCCGTTACCATCTGTTTTTAAAAATTGACCAGCAGAACCGTCTCCGCCTGGCAATGTAAATGTAACTGTATTTGATAATGCGTTAGGAGATTTTAGTCCTACGAAATTTGTTCCGTTGTTTGTACCCTCGTTTAACTTAACAGTACCACCTACTGTAGCAGAATTACCAACAATGACTTGGTCAATTGCTAAGTTTGAATCTGCTATGAGTGCTGAATTTCCTGTAAGTGTACCAGCAACATGGTCTAACATGTCTGTAAAATACTGACCACCAATTACTGAAATATTATTAGCGTCACCTGAACCGTCAACGCCACCCTCTCCTACAAATAATCTATCTCCTAGATTACCTTGTGTACCTGTTCCATAAGTATAACCTAATTCACCAAGTTTCAGCGTACTCGGGGCAGTAGTACCTGAACTTCTTTTTATCTGAATTACTGTAGCCATCTAAAACTCCTAAAATGCTCCTGCGTTTAAGGTCAATGTACCTGTTGTAGTAACGATTTCGTTTCTTGCAACAAATTTAGCGTCGCTTGACCTATATTGTAATATTGCTCCATCCTGTAGTGATGTTGTATCAACATCTCCCAATAACTTTAATTGAAGAGAACTGTTTTGAGCAGCCTGAGCTGAGGGTAGTGCCACACTTACTTGCTGTGGACCTTGTGTTGTGTTTACATTAATCTTAGCTGTAATATCTGGCATTATTCTCTCCCGTATGTATATTTATAACAAAAAAGAGTTGAATTAGATAGATACTTGTGGTCTTACATTAATTATACCTTCAATAACTCTTGTAATCGTGCTACTTGAAGTTTGTAAAATCTCTAAATCATATACATATCTGCCTTCGTCTAAAGCGCTTGTCTGGTCTGCCGTTAATGACAGAGAGATTACGCCTGAAGTTGCGTCTGCGGCTATTGTGCATGTGATTATTGTTCTTGTTCTAGTAGATGAATAACCCTTGGCCATTCTTGCCAAAGCAGTATATCCAGTCAAATTAAATGGGTTACCATTTGCGTCTTTGACCGTAACATCCGAGGTGAATGTTGTTCCTTGGTCTACTGATAAGTTAGCTATCGCTGCCATTTATTTCTTCTCTTCTGGTATTTCTTTTTTAACTAATTCTGCTATTTTTTTGTTATAATGTGTTGTTAACACATCAATTTTTTCAAGCTCAAGATTGTGTCTGACTTTAGAAGCCTGAATTTCTTGTCTTACCACAAGGTAATTTTGTAATTCTGGACTCATTTTAGCAACATCATAATCTTTGCCATCAATCATTACTGTATTCATAATTATCTCCTTATATTTACTATTTATACATTATAAATAATAATATTATTATTAAAGGAGAATATTTATGTCCCATTGGGTACTCGTAACATACACCAGACCTAATACAGATACAGCATGGTATGAACCTACTGCTGAGGCAAAAGAATTAATGAACACATTGAAAGATGATGACATTGTAAATCCTTCGGTTGAAGTTTATCAAAAAATAGAAACAGCTGACGGTTTAAAACAATACTACAAAATTTGTTTTAGAGAAGAAAGTATATCAATTGATATTGCTTCTAATTCTGTTTATATAGATAACGAAACAATAAGAAATGATTATTGTTCAGTAAATGGTATATCTTGTGATATAGAACATGTAGGTGAAACTGAACCTGAAACACCTACTGGCATTGGCGGCTAGGTAAGTTAAAATCTTTATAACCATCTATCTCTAATATTGCGACATTTTGCCAACACTTATCGTTAGTGTTGTCTTCTATATTATGATTGCATGTAAAATACATATCAGGTAATAGCAAAAGTTTTTTATCTTGAACTATATTCCATCTTTCTATCATTTTTTTCATAGCAACTCTTCTTTTAATACCAGATATTGAAAAGAAAGGTATCAAGTTTTTTTCTATTGCTATATCAATATGTAAAGGCAACAAATGTGTTGTAGCAATGCCACCTGTTTGATAAGAATTCAATGTGTTACTTCTACTATTTTTAAAATAATAACATCTATCTAATACTCTAACAAAATTTGACGGCCATTGTTTACTTTGAAACATGCCAGCCATTGCAATAACTTTATTATCTTGTTCTACAACATGATAGTTTAAATAGTCTGGTATTCTTCTACCAAAATCGTGAAAGTTATGATACGAGTCTTTTGAAGCTTCGTAAGATAATTTAGATACTGTATCTATATCGTTTAGTATGTTTTTAATATTCGCCTTCATTCGCCACCACATGTTCAAAGAAAGGAGCAATTTTAAAATCAGGTGTCATTCTACCTCTTCTAGTTTGACCTGTAAAAGGTATATCTTTGCCATTGCCTTTCCAATTTGCTATCTTAAACCATACACCACTTTTGTGTAATAATTTTCCTGGATTTTGTTTTAAAGGAAAAATAAAACTATCTATTTCTGGCTCTATATTTTGATAGATAGGTTTATTTCTCCAAGTCTCTATATAATCTACACTTAAACCTGTTTGTTCACTTGCTAATTTTATTAGGTCGTCCATACTCCAGTTTCCTAATTCACTATCATACATACTTCTACCAAGATTACCTACATTTTTTATTCTCGCCATTACATTTTTAATTTCTAATCTATTAAACATATGTAACAATCTACCAATAACTTCATCATTAATACCTTTTACTATAATTGTACCTGTGTCAATAATAAAGTTATTCTTTTTTAAATTTTCAAGAGCCTGTACTTTTTTAGTAGCACATCTCAACTCATCTATTTGTTCATACCAATCATCATTATCAGCACCATTCATACTAACATAACAATGTGTCAAACCATGTTGTTTTAAAGTTTTAACATAAGAGTCTTTTGCTAATCGTAAACCATTTGTAAGTAAGGTACATCTATGACCAGTTTTTTTAATATCTGTAATTAACTCTGGTAAATCTCTACGCATGGTAGGTTCAGCACCAATAATTCTAATCATTGTTCTTTTGGGAAATTTTTTGATAGCCTCTAACATCTTATCTTTATCCATGTCAGGTATTTCTCTGTTTGGAATATAACAATTTTTGCAACTCATATTACATCTATGTGTAACATCAATCACAACATCTTGAAAGATATTATTTTCCGGCTCTATCTCGTAATAATTTTGTGGTAGTGTCATTAATATTAAATCTTCCTAACAATGCAATTCTTTTTTTATTTGTGTGATTATAAACTGAATGTTTAAATGCCGAGTTAAGGAACCATACTTCTCCAGCTTTCATTGGATTTTTTACAGAACCAAATTGGCCAATTTGTTCACCCTCTAACATAACAACCAATCTATAAGTAAATGGGTCGTCTAAATGTTCTGGTATTCCTGATTGTGGTTCTAATTCTGCATATCTCCAATCAAAACAATCTTCAAAAAATGGTTTTAAACAATCAATATGAAAATTAAAATTATCTATATGTCTTTGATTATAAGTTTTGCCTGCTGGTGTTGAATAATCATGTTCTACACCATATACTCTAGTATTAACTCTATTTTTAATACCACGGTCATTACTGATAGGTGTTTCTAAAACATTATCTAAAAGAAGCTGTTTCTCACTATCCCAAAGATGTCCTAATTTTATAACCTCTGGTAACTTTTTTAATTTTGCATATTGATGAAGCGTTCTTTTTTTTCTTATCTTTTCATTCAATATATCGTCAACTATACTACTCATTTATTTCCACCTTATTAATTCGCCTACTTTTTTTATTGATTCATCTGTACACTTAACATTCATAACTAACATGTAAGCATTATCTTCAAAAGAAAATATAGTGTGCATTTTGTTAGTGTTTACAAAGTAAGCAGTACCCATTTGAAAATGTAATGGTTTCTCATCCATCATAAACCATAAACCTGGAGGATTACATGTTCTAATAGGAACTAATATTCTCATGTACTCTTGTTCTTTAATACTTCTTTGGTCTCTATGAGGTGGAAAGAAGCCGCCTCTTCTAAAATTTAAAAAGTGTGTACGAACTAACCATGGTTTAAATGGTTCAACAAGTTTTTTGGTCTCATCACATTTATGATAGACCTCTGTAAATTCTGTAAAATCTTTTTCTGTATAGTGTGTACCATTTTCGATATTATATTCAGCCAATGAATCTAAATCAATACCATTCATTGTGCCATCTGAACTGGTTACACTTAAACCGTATCTGTTGATGTTTTTTCTGGGGTTGTACTGTTTCCACTCAAACTTGCGAATATTATCTAAACACTTTGAGGCATTACAATTCAATCTCAATTCTATAACATCACCAAACGATAACAAATTATTATAACTCATAAAATCACCTTCTTTTTATTTATATAAATATTTATATGACTATGGAAAAGCTATTTGAAACTAGATACCAGGTTTACACATATTCTGATAAAGTACCTGATGAAAATTTAGTAAAAGAAATAATCAGTAAAACATATAAAATTACAGCGTCAAAACAAAATATTATACCTTATAAAATATGTGTTTTAGGACCTAATTGTAAAGAAGAAAAAGAAAAGATATTTAATCATGTACAAAAGGTTATGGGTGGTGGTCATAATCACAATATAAAGGCACCATATAACTTAATATTCACAACTAGATTAGTTACAAAACCTGGTGTACATGTACAAAGATTGATAGATAGTGGACATGACCAACCTTGTGCAAATCCTAAAAAATATAAAAAAGATAAACATAACATTTCACTAGAGATTGGTATGTTTGCAAAAATATTAACAGGATTTTGTTTAGAAAATAATTTAGGTGTATCATATCAATTGTGTTTTAGAGATTGGCAATACGAAAATGAAGAGGTGTTATTCAGTATGCAATTAGGATATCCTTCATCACCTAGAATTGAAAAAGGAGATTATAAACCTCATATAGATGAAGTTATAAAATTTAAATGATTAATATAGTATGTACCAGTAAACCTGGAGATGGATTACTTTGTTATAGTTACGAGCATTGTTGTTATCTAAATTCAATAGGTATCACAAGTCAAGTAGTAATAATTACTAATCACAAATTTACACAGCAAGATTATCTGAATAATATAAAAGAAAAATATATTACACCATATGCGCCTGTAATATTTAACGATTATACTCCTAAGCCAGATGATATTACTTTAATTATGGGTAGAAGTGTAATAACATTACCTTTCAAAGATAAAAAAGATTACACAAACGACCAACTATTAACAATGCATTTATTGTTTAGTGGTAATTTAATATCATTATATGCTGAAAATCAGCATGACTTATGGCAACCAGCTTTAGATTATTTTAAAACAAAAAAAGTTTATAATTTATGTGATTATGATGTTTATCCAAATGGAGAAGGAGAACAATATGAAAAAATGATTAATTTTGGTGTCTATAAACCAGTAAAAGAAGATATAAAATTTGACTATCTATTTTTAGGTACAAATGATGTATATTATAAAGAAATTGAAAAGCACATTGACAATTATAAATCTCATGGAATATTGACATATAACGAGAAATATATTATAATGGATTACAATAATATATTTGCACCTGTAGAAAATTTATTAGGTTTATTTAAAACATATGTTTACACAAAAACATATTTTGACCCAGCTCCTAGATTAATACAAGAGTGTAAATGGCTGGGTAAAGAAGTAATATATTTAAGAGATAAAAATATTAAAGACGGAGGTCCTGTCTATATGAAGAGACCTGTGCCGACAAATGAGATGTATAAAAAGAATATAAATATACTTGTAAAATTAATAATGGATATAAAATGAGAAGTCTAGCATTTTTTAATAGAAAAAATAAAGGTATTAATATTGATATCACACATAGGTGTGCTTTAGAGTGTCCTAGGTGCCAAAGACAAACTGCTTTTAGAGATAAAGGTAAAAAAGTTTATGGTGAAGACATGTCTATAGAAGATATTAAAAAACTGGCCGCTCATTACAATCATTTTGATTTTTGTGGTCAATTATCAGACCCCGTACATCATCCTAAATTTATAGAAATATTAGAACATTTAAATTCAGTAAATGTCGGTGCTAGCGTTCACAATGCGTCATCACAAAAACCTCTATCATGGTATATAAAAGCATTTCAAGCATACCCTAACGCAAGATGGATATTTGGTATTGATGGTCTGCCAAATGAGAGCCACATTTATAGAGTTAATCAAGATGGTGAAAAATTATTTAATATAATGTTAGAATCTAAAAAGTATTTAAAAGTACCACCAATATGGCAATACATCATATTTAAATATAATCAAGAACATTTAGAACAAGCAAAACAAATGGCATATGATAATGATTTGATTTTTATTGTATTACAGTCTTCAAGATGGCTAAGCCATGATGACCCATTAATGCCTACAAATCAATATAAATTAAGTTGGAAAAATGAAAAAACACCAGAAAAATACAGAGATTAAATTTAAACCTAAATGTATGGACGGTTCAATACAGACTGCCGTTACAAATAGAGGTTATTTAATACCATGTTGTTATATTGATGAAAGAATAGGTTTAGAATCACCACCTATTAAAAAACTAACAGAGGTTAGTAAAATAAGTGAAGTAGAAGATATTGAAGAAATATTATTTTCTAAACCATGGATGAAATTTGAAGAAGATTTAAGAACTGAAAATTGGCCAGAGATACCAGGAATATGTAAACATCATTGTCAAGTTAGAGGTGATGATAATATAAAGACAGAAACATACTTGTATAAAGGTAAAAAAGTAGGTGAGCATAAAGTATGAAGAAGATATTATTAGTTAGTGGATGTAGTTGGGGAGATAAAGACTTTGAGTCTGTTTTTCATAGAGATATGAATTGTAACTGGCCAAAATGGTGTGATTTGTTAGCAGAAAAATTAGATATGCAACTAGTTAATCTTTGTAAGTCTGGTGCCGGCAATGAATACATTTATTCATCTCTTTTTGATTATATTACAACACATGATACCAAAAATATAGGATTAGTTTTAGCCGCTTGGTCACAATGTCAGAGAAGAGATTTTGAAAAAGACAATATATGGTATAATCATAGAATTGATAATCCAGGAGATGTTTTATATTGGACAAAAAAATCATTAAGATATATGAAAAGTTTTGAATTACTGTGTGAAAATTATAATTTAAATTATAAACACTTTCAAATGGTAATGTTATATAAAGATGTTTTAGAAGGATTAAGACCAGGTGATGTAGAAATAATGGATGGTACTTTTGATATGGAATATAGACATGAGATTGAAGAAAATCCACCTCTTGCATATGAAAGAATTATAAAAATTTTATTAAATTTTGAATCACAAATGAGTAAAAATTTTATAGGTTGGCCTATAGATAAAAAAATTGACGGATTTTCTTTTAATAAATTTTTAGATGAAGACGATAGAATATCTGATTTGGATAAACACCCAAACGAAAAAGGGCAAATTAAATTAATGGAGTTAATATATGACAGGCTGGGACAAAGAATACTTACATAATAAAAAAGATTACCTAGAACTCTTTGATAGAGTTATGCAAAAAGAACAAGAAACAAATATAGAGTTTCTTGAAAAGAATTTATCAGCTAAATTAGGAAGAAATGTAGTTGTTTGTGCTAATGGTACAGACGCATTACACTTTGCCTTATTAAGTAAAAGTATTGGTCCAGGTGATGAGGTACTTGTAACAAACTTTTCTTGGATATCAACTGCAAGTGTTATATCAATGACAGGTGCAACACCTGTGTTTTGTGATATAGATATTGACACTTATCATATGTGTTTTGAGAGTATTAAAAAGATGTACTCTGATAAAGTAAAAGCTATCATATATCCACATTTATTTGGTAATATGTCAGACACTAGCACAATTAAAGAGTTTTGTAAAGATAAAGATATTGTTTTTATTGAGGACGCTTGCCAATCTCTAGGTTCTAGTTATAATGGTGTTGTAGCCGGTACGATAGGTGATATTAGTACCTTAAGCTTTAACGCAAATAAGGTTGTTGCTGGGATTTCTGGTGGTGGTGCTATCATTACAGACGGCGATACTGAAATATTTAAAAAATTAAGAAAGCATGGTAATAATGAGATACTAGGTTATAACTCTAAAATGTTATTATTTAATGCTGAAGTTATTAATTATAGATTAAACAAACTTGATAGTTACATAGAAAGAAGACAAGAAATCGCCAAACAATATGATGAGGCTTTAAAAGATTTTGTTATTGTTCAACCTAATACAGGTGGTCATAACTATCACAAATATGTTATTAGACTACAAAACAAAAAGATAAGAGATAAGTTAAAAGAAAAATTAGGCGCAAAAGTACATTATGAAAACCCTATCTCTGAAAATAAAATGTACAATAATATTGAACACCGAAAAGATATTACCTATGTAAGTAAGATTATAAGTGATACAGTATTGACATTACCTTTACATCCTTATATGACACAAGGTGAGATTGATAAAATTATCAATACTATTTTAATTGTATTAGAACAAGACAATAGTAAGTTTGTTGATAGTATGAAAAAAATAATTGGTGATGACCTATTTGACAAAAGTTTAATTAATGAAACAACGGAAGATATTTACGACCATATTGTTGAGAAAACATATCAACTACCAGAGTATATTGAAGAAGTTGAATTTAAAGATAAAAGAAAACTGAAGATAGCATTTAATAAATTTTATGAAAACATTACAACAAATACAAAATGATTATTTAGCTATAGATTTCTTTTTATCTATGTCTTGTAATAAGAACTGTCATTATTGTACTAGTTACACTTTAGAAATGCGTAACTTAACAGTAGATATGGACTTCTTAAAACAGACACTAGGTTATTTAAAGAATTACAAAGTAAGAGTAAACTTATTAGGTGGTGAACCAGGTCTTATAAAAAATTTAGATGAAGTAATATCAGAGATTAAAAAGAATCCGAATCATGTTTGTTCAGTATTATCTAATTCATTTGTTCGTAAAAGATATCCTCATATATTAGAAGATAAAGATATATTATATGTAGAACATAACATATTAGATTGGTACGAACATGAAGTAACTAAACTAGGTAACTTTGATTATGTGCCAGAGAATGACCTTAATAACTATAATGTAGTTGTAAGAACACCAAATTTTTTTAAGTATAAGGACAAGTATCCTGAAGTGATGAAGAAACTAGAACATAAGAATACAATGTGGAAGGCCTTTAACGGCAGGTCACCAGAGTTTACAGATATTGTACAAGCACCTGAAATAGATAGGAAAATGTGTGCAGCTTTCCCTATGGTGCCTGTTATAGACTTTGAAAAAAGACATATTGTACATTGTAGTAAGAAGTTTGCCAATAATAGTGAACTATCTAAAACCTTTGACCTAACGCAGGAGAACATAGACAAGATGATGAACTTTAGATTGTTCAAATATGAGAACTATTGCAAAACCTGTACTGAATGGGTGCAACCAAAGGGTCATTTTCCAATGAGAAAGTATGCGAGGTTGTTAAATGAGTAATCAGAATATATTTGGTGTTGCTTTGAATCTTCACGACCATAATACATATGACGGCGTATTTCATAATCAATTAGAAAGACACACTAGATTTAAACACAATCTACCCTATCACGCTGAAGCATATGCTCATCAATCAGACATTTTGAACCCAGCAGATTATAGATTAAATGATGAATTTGTCAAAGACCATTTTAAGAATCAAAACAAGAATAATGTTGTATTCGCCTTTACATATACATATGGTGGTATTAGAAAAGCAAAAGAAGAATTGTTTAATACTATGTTAAAAGGGCATAATGATATTCTTAATTACGAACCTAAAAAATTATGGGACTATTATTTTAAAGATAACATCTACTATATTGACCATCATCAATCACATGCCACTTATGCATTACTAAACTCTGGTCAATCATTTTCAGACATACTAGCAATTGATGGTATTGGCTCAAAATATAGATGTGTATTTTTTGATAAAGATGAAAACTTAATAGACTTATCTGATAAGTTGCCTATCGGTTGGTTATGGAATCATATGTCTAATCTAACAAGTTTCGGAACATTAGGTGCAAGTAAACTTATGGGAAAAGTTGGTTATGGCAAATATAGTGATTATTATTACAATGTATTTCAAACTATATTTGATGGACCTATTACAGAAAAGAAACAAAATAAGTTTCAACATATTAGTTTACACAATATAGATGATTTGGCATTTACATTACAAAAATTTACTATAGATAAGATAAAGGAGTTTGTCTATCCTTTAAAGAGTTGTGAACACTTATGTATAGCTGGTGGAGTTGCATATAACGGATATATGAATGAAGAGTTTACTAAACATTATAAAAAAGTATTTGTACCACCTGCTATTGGTGATGAAGGACAAGCTATTGGTGTCTATCAACACGCTAACTTAATACTTAATAGCAATACACATAAAGCAGAAACATTTGCTGGTAATGAATATCAATTTAAAGGTGACGAAAAGGCAGACTATCATCAAGTTGCAAGAGCAATAGCTGATGGTAAGATAGTTGGTTGGTTTCAAGGTAAATCTGAAAGTGGTAACAGAGCATTAGGTAATAGAAGTATATTGGCCGACCCTCGTAATCCTAATATTAAAGATATTATCAATAACACAATTAAAATGAGAGAAGACTTTAGACCATTTGCACCAGCAGTATTAGAAGAACACTATAAAGAATATTTTGATACTAATTCTCCTAGTCCTTACATGTCAAGAATATGTAAAGTAAAAACAGATAAGGTACCAGGCGTAACACATGTTGATGGTACTGCAAGAATACAAACAGTCAATAAAAACTTTAATGAGAAGTTTTACAATATCATAAATGAGTTTTATAAAATTACTGGCGTACCAATGTTACTTAATACAAGTTTTAATTGCCAAGAACCTATAGTAGAAACACCAGAACATGCTATTAAAACATTTAAGAAAACAGCATTAGATTTATTAGTAATTAATGATTGGGTTTTGAGAAAATGATAGATGTAAAACAACTACAAACTATAATAGATAATCTTATTACTCAATCAATGAGAGATTTTGCGAATACTCCAGATTTAGATAAGAATAGATTGAGGCAGTTAAGACAAAAAGATGTATTAGATTCTTTTAGTCCTAATCAATTTTTATCAAAGATGAATTTAATTAATCATATTAAAAGTTTAAACATATTAAATAAAGATTCTGAAATAGTAATATTTGGTAGTTGGTATGGTAGTATTTTGATACCAGCATTTTACAATGAAGTCAAAAAAATTACTTGTATTGATATTGATTCGGATGTTATTCATAGAGCAAAATATGAATTGTTTAAAGACTTTGATGTAGATTTTATAACAGGTGATGTATTTGAATTTAGAGACCAATATAAAAACACCGACTTGTTTATTAATACATCTTGCGAACACATGAAACCTATGAGAGAATGGGGACCAGCACCAACATATAAAAATCCTTGGTGGGATAGAGTGTCGCCTGCTTACTTTGCGTTTCAATCAAATGCAATGTTTGATATACCAACACATATTAATTGTGTTAAAAACATAGAAGAATTTAAAAAACAATTACCAGATAAAGCTGAAGTATTAATAGAAGACACAATACCAGATGAAAGAGGTAATAGATTTACATTGATAGGTAAGATATGAAAAGAGTAATTTATAGTTTATATGTAGATATACCTGCTGAAGAACACTATGGCAATTCAAAAATAAAATTTGATACTACTGAAAAGGCTAGTATAACCATAAACGCATTTAAAAAACATTATAAAAAATTACTAGATACAAAAAAACATTATGCTAGTAGATTAAATGCCGACTTTTTAATGTTTGAGAACGATAACAAGTATAAAACATTTGAGACAAATTATAAATTACTTTTTCCACAATTTACAGGTTATGAAATAATTAACTTTTATAAAATACACTTACTATATGAATTAGCTAAAAAATATGATGAGATATTATATCTTGACTTTGACGCTGTTCCTTTGACAGATGAATCATTCTTTGAAGCATGGGATTTATCAAAAGGTATTTGTGTTTATAACAATAACGACCATGTAGAAAAAAGAAGCACATCAAGTCACGGTATAAGAAGTCCATCAGCCAAATATTTTAACTGTCAAGCTATGTTGTTAGATAAAGGTTATAATCCAGAAAATGATGTTATTAATACTGGTATTATTGGTGCTAGAAAAGAAGATATTTTTAAACTAAACTTTTTTGGCGATTTTGAACATACGATTGATTTGATGAAAAAATTAAGATTTGATAATAGTGGTTTGTACCCTCAAAATATTCTTGATATGTTTAGATACGACAATGAAACAATTTTTTCATACAAAAAAGAAATCAATAATATTAATATACAATGGTTAGATAATAAATGGCATTATTTTTTAGATAAACAAAAATTTATACCTAAAGAAACAAAAATTGTACATGCGATTTGTAAAGACTTTGATTTAGTGTGGAGATATTATGATTAAAATATGTACTGTATATTTTGAAGATGATTGGTCTTTTTATACACCAGATTATGTTGATAAGTTTTATAATAGTTTAAAAAGAAATACAACTATTCCTTTTGAGTTTATTTGTTTAAGTGATACAGATGTTAAAGCTGATTTAATTCTGCCATATAATCATCATAGTGTTATTAAAAAACATTGGCATAAATTAAAGTTTTTTAGCTCACAGTTTGCTAATCAAAAACCAGATGATGATATTATCATTATGGATATTGACCAAGTCATAACAAATAATATAGATGAACTAATTAATTTTCCTGTTTCTGATAATGAATTTATTAGTTATGGTACATGGTGGCCACAAAAGATAAAAGTACAAGGAGGATTTTACAAATTTAAATCAGGCAACTTTGATTATATATGGAATGACTTTGCATTAAATCCAGAATACTGGCAAACACATTACTACGAGAATGGTGATGTACATTACAAATATTATGGAGAACAAAACTATGTAAACTGGAAATTATACGAAAAGGGTATTAAAGTAACTCATACACCTAAAGAATGGTTAGGTAAATATTCAGATAATATGGTTGAACAAAATAAAATATATTCAAAAATATTTAATACAGATTATATGATATTAGATGATGTAAATGAAATGATTAAAATTGTTCACTTTAATGGCGCTAACAACACTATACATAAATATAACACAAGATTTATAAAAGAAAATTGGAGATAAAATGGCTACAGACCAAGAACATAAAATCATGCATATGTTTTACAATTGGGACGAAGAGAGAAAAGTCATGTTGGATATGCAAAAATGCCAAAGAAATTGGGATTATGCAAAATGGGATAAAATAAATCCTGAATTGAGAAAACAAGTTGTTAATGAATTATTGTGGACTGCTACAAACTCACCAACTAAACAACATGAAGGATATTTTGATGTTTATTACACAGCTGATAGAGATGTAATACAAGAAATATCAAGATACACATGGGGTTATACTCATAGAAGAACTCCGCCAGCAACATGGAGAAACTCACAATCTAACGCAAGTGTTTATATGTTGTGGGTTGCAAAAGAACCAGGCAGTACATTAAATTGTAACGCTGACGGAACTGTCAAACAAAACACCGATAAAAATAGATGGCAAAATGCTTATTGTAGCATTGGTATATCTCTTGCTTTAACAATGAGAGCTGCCAATAAAATGAATCTTTCTACAGGAGCAAATAAAAGTCATAATGATTTAAATGGTAATGATTTCTGGCCTAAAAAGTTAGGAATATTTGATGAAGTTAAAAATGGCACCATGGAAATATGTTACGGATTAGGTATAGGTTATGCTCAAGAAGGCAGACCTCGTTGGGAATCTGACGAGCATGAACTTATGATTGGAGCTGCTAATGGTAGTAAACTAACAACAACAGGTCAAGAAACACATCCTAGAACTGGTAAGAAAATGAGGAAAGCTGCCATTGTAGATATGAATGAACACAAAGGTAAAAGGGTACAAGACCCTTACGGAGATTTTCATTTAATTCCTGAAAAACCAGAATTTAAAATTAATTCATTTAGAGATAGAGAAATAAAGATAACTGAAATAAAATGAGAATAATATGTTGTAAGTTTGGTAACAAATTTACTGATTGGCATGTAGATAATTTAAAACATATGATAGACAAATACTCTGGTCTAAAGTATGATAGTTTTGAAGTTATTACAGACAATCCGTATAATAATGTTTTTAATAAACTTCAAATGTATAGTAAGTTTAAAGACGGCGAAAATCTATACTTTGATTTAGATGTTGTTATATTCAACAAACTACCTAATCTAGTTAGAAAATATTTTACTTTATTAGATGATACATGGTGGCGTGAGCCTGCTCATACACCTTTGAATTCATCTATTGTTTCATGGACAGGTGATGTATCTTATGTTTGGAATACTTTTAAAATGTATGAAGATGAAAACCTAGAGTATTATACTAGAGGTAGTGATGAGTTTTATTTTGAAGAGATTAATTATTACGATACTTATGAACCAGTTTGTCCGTCTATTAAAGATTATCTATATGAAAAACCAAAAGACTATAGTATTTGTACATTAGGTCAAATGCACCATCTTCAAGAAAAAGGCTGGTCTGGTTGGTACTCTGATTATTTTATTCCAAGATAACCTTCAATGCATTTAGTAAAACTTCAGGTTTTGTTTTAGCTTTTCTAATAGCACTTTTTAATTCAGTATTTTCTGAATTTGTAATTTTTTCAACTTCAAATAATGCCAGTTTTAATGCAAACAGATGGTCTTCGTTTGCTTCATCATCAATAATTGTTTTTATTAAATTAGGAAAATTATTAGTTTTTGATTCATCAATAACCATTCCATCTTTTTTAGCAATTCTTAACAATTGTTCTTCAAAAAGTTTTCTTTCTTCTTTCTTTTTGACATATGTTCTTTCATGTAATTCATCTACAGACATTACAGTTTTTAATATTTCAAATTGTCCGTGTTTTTCGTCAAAAGGAATGATTACAGGAAAAACACTTTTTTTATCAGTAAAAGTTTGTAATACCTCAATATTCTGCCTATCTTCATCTATAAAATAAGCGTCAATAAAATGGTCCTTTATATATTCTTTAGTTAACATTTCTATTCTCCTCAATATAACCGTATAAATTTATTTTTGCTCTCCATCCAAACTTATTTAGTATAGATGTATCAGCTGTATTATCTAATCTTTCTGTTTCGCCACCAATTACAGATTTATAATCTATTTTAAAGTAATCTGCAATATCAACTAACTTATTACCTACGCCTGTACCTACATCTATGACACCCCTAAATGTATTATTCATCATAACTTGAACTGCACTTACAACATCATTTACATGTATAAAATCTCTTATATGATTTACATTTAAATATTGTACATCACTTCTTAATATTTTTGGTATTAACATGTCTATTCTAGCGCCTGGACCGTAAACTGTAGTAAATCTCATACCTACGGAGTTGTTATGATTTAATTGTTCCATACCATACTTACTCATTGCATAAGGATTTTTCCATGGTTCGTGTGCTGTAGATGAACTAGCATAAACTATTCTAACATCTCTATAATGTTCAAATAATCTTTGTGTACCAATTACATTTGTTTTCCAATATTCAGTAGGTCTATCAAGACTATCTCTAACTCCAGATAATCCGGCTAAATGTATTACTAAATCTATATCTTTTGGAAAGTCTGATTGTAGAATGTTATGGCCATTTTTTAAATCAAAACCAATAACATTATGTTCTTCTTTTAAATGATAAAATAAATGAGAGCCAATGAAGCCATCACTTCCTGTTAATAATATATTCACTTTTCACCTATGCTTTAACTATTCTTAAATAATATGTACTTACTGTTGTTGCTGTTCCGTTTGGAAATTCTTGTGCTCTGTAATCATCAGCATTAACAAATCTTGTTTGATAATCACCAGAACCGTTTAATCTTGTATCTGCAATACCTGAACCTTTTGTATATGTACCTGCACCACCTGTTGTACCCATAGTATATCTTAATGTATATCCGTCAGGAGAAGATTTTGCTGTATGCCCCATAAAATTTTCTATCATTTGGTCAAATGGTTGGTCAGGATATTCTTGTATATTATTAAAGTCATTAATTTTTAAAGGCTTAGTCATATTAGGTACAGGATTTGAACCCATTTCATTTTTCATAAGATAATAACTTTGAATATTTGTTGGTTGGTCCAATGTTTCAGGTATTGAACCGGAAGTATAGGCAGCTGCATTTGCTCTTGTGTCTGTATAAAGAGCATTACTTGAAGCTAATACTGCACCAGTAGGTGGTGAATTTGAAGTTGATACGAAATAAGTACCGTTTTGTTGTGTAGTAATATCTGTTGAAAATAAAATATCAAAAGCAGGATGTATCAAAGTATCTTTCATGTCTTGAGCATTCATAGCTCTGATATTATTATTTTCGTCAAGATAACAAGGATATCTATTACCGCCATCTACACCTAAAACATCATGTACCGTACTTAAATTTTGTTGTACACGCTGATAACTAACAGTAACTACACTAGGCTCAGCTGTTGTCGCTTCATTTGGAAAAGCTGTAGCACTTGTTGATTGGGCTCCAGCTTGTAATCTTGTATCATTAATTGCACCTAAATTACCAGTATTTCCAGAGTCTACACCTAGAGTTACACTACCTGCTGTACCGTATTTGAAAAGACAAAATGTTTTTAAGTCTGTGATTTGGGAATCGGACATCTGTTTGATGTTACCGTTATCATAGAAAAGTGGTCTTACTACTGCCATAATAAATCCTCATTAATTTTATGCACCTGCACCATACAATGTTTTCACAACCGTACCAGATGAGTTTAAAATTTGTAAAGTAACAACTGATTTTAATTCGTTTTGTCCTATAGCGTCATTAGCCATCATAGTTTCTGAAATTGCGTCTGTAGAACCTGTTGTTATAACTGTTCCTGTTTCGTCTGGTAAAGTTATAACTCTGTCGGCAGTTGCGTCTGTACTTGTAATAATAGTTTCAAATGCGTCTGCTGTTGCACCTTCAAAAATTAAACCGCCTGTAGAATTTGAAGTGTAATAGAAACCACTTGTTTGTAAATTATTTGCACCAAAATTAACTGCTGAACCTGAAACAGTACCAATAGTATTAGTTGATATACTATTAGAAGCCCCAACTGATATAGAATCTGCAAATGTAATAGGGTTAACATCCGTAGAACTTATTTGATTACCTGAAATTGCAATTGTACCAAAAGTGTGTGATGTTCCTGAACTTGAAAATGCATTAGCTGTAATTGTTCCAGTTGTAGTTAAACTTTCTGAACCAAAACTAATTGCTGTAGAATCTGTGGCTGTAATAGTATTGCCTGTAATTTGAATACTACCACCAGTTAAAGTAGGTGCTGTTAGTGATGTTGTTATAGATACAACATTTGGTAAACCAATTGTTAATGTGTCAATTGCACTTACAACTGCTGTAATTTCGTTTGAAGCTCCAAATACTCTTAAAACATTACCACCACCAATAATCTGTCTAGTAGAAGTAGAATCTTCAATTGTCCAACCAGCAGTAGATGTAGCAACACTAATCGTTTCATTCATAGCGTCAACTAAATTAGTTGCCGTAATTGAAGCGTCTAGGTTTGCAATATCACCAAAGTCTTGTGAGTTTAGATTGTTAAACTCCGTTCTAAAAGTCTCTAGTGTATCTGTTGGTTGTATTTGTCTAACTGCCATTTACTAACTCTTTTATTAATCCTTTTATTTCTCTTAACTCTGCCTTTAAAGTATTTATCTCTTTTACTGCATTGCGTATTTGGTCACCATGTTCTTCTCTCGCTTTTATTCTTTTCATATAAACTTGATATTCTGTAACACTTGTATTAACAATAGCATTTGAACGATTATCTCTAATTAAATTTAGGTGTCCATCTACTTTCATTCTTTCATTTTTTAAAGTTGCCATATTATACTGCCAATGCAATTGCTCTAAAGTCTTTTAGTCTTGCAGGATAAGCCGAATTTGTTCCGTTAAATATAACTTTAACTTGGAAAGATGTAAACTCTGGCAAATCTTTAACACTAAATTTGTAATCTTTGAAATCTCTGTCTAATACTTGGTCACCTTGAGAAGGATTGACATTTGTATCAGATGAACCATCTACATTAAATGGTGTAAATTCTATATCTTGTATTCTTCTTGTTTCCTCACCACCAGATAATCTGAAAAACATCTTGATAGATGAAGTTGACCTTACACTAGCCGCTACTCTTATCTCAATTGCTGTTGAAGGATTTTCGAGTGTAACTGGTCTAATTAAGTAAGAGCCTTCAGTTGAACCACCCTCTGTAGCAGTATCGTCTTCGTAATCTACTGTATTACTTAATTTTGCTACAATTTTTGAACCACTTGCCGGAGCAATCGCTAATGTTAATGTATTTCCTGAAACTGTAAAGTCATCAACTGGTGATAATTTTTTACCAGATTTTTTAACTGATAATAAGTGTACACTTGATGGTGATGATGTTAAAGTAAATGCTTGAGTAGAACCGTCGCCAGTAAATGTATCAGTTGAAGATACAACCGGTTTATTAACTCTATTTGAAATAGCAAATGCATTAACTCTTTTTAAATCTATACAAGGCGATAAATTTGGATTTGAAGAAGCAATTGTTAAATTAACAAACATAGATTTAGAACCTGCCATTTCGTTTGTTTCGTTAATTTCACTTGCAACCATTCTTGTTTCTGTAAAGTAAATGTTATCTCCTAATACGACATTCTTTTGAGATGAAGCCGCTTCTAAACCAAATGGTGATTCTGAACCATGTAAAGATTTACCTGATGTTGTTCTTAAAGTTGCACCTATACTTGTTTGAGGATGTATAACTTTACCAATTTGTAATTGCATAACATCAAAAGGTCTATTTTGAGTAGCAGTTACAGTTGAACCACCAACATCACCTGTTGCTGAAGCTGTACCGGCAGTTGTTAAATCGTAACTATCTAAAGTTATATTTGAAATACTTGTGTATGTTCCGTTAATAGCTGAGTGAGCAATACCGTTGTAAGTACCTGAAGCCACACCTGATATAGTAACATTATTATTTTCACTATGCATACCATGGTTTTTATGGAATACTCTAATAACTCCTGAAGTATTAAATGTTCTAATTGGAGAACTGTCTAAAGTTTTTGTAGGTAATGTATTGTTAGTTAGTGTTACAGTACCAGTTGATGATGTATCAAATACTGCTTTCTTCAATGTGAATTTCATATCTTCCATTTGTTCAGCAGTCCAACTTCTATTGTTTGCCGATTTAAATAGAACACCCATGTTTGGTTGTTGTGATATTGTTCTATTAGAACCAATTTGTTTTTCACCTAATCTTGCAACATAAGCTGTATAATCTACAGAGTCAGAATATAATACTATACAATATTCAACACCTTCTTGTAAATAAACAGGTGAGTCAAATGTAAATGTAGTTGCTGAAGTAGCGTCTGTACTTGTATTTACTGAACTAGGATTTATCCATTTTTGTGCAAAAGGTAAAACTTTAGGTCCTGGATAACCATTGACCATATTTCTAATTTCTGCCTTAACAGGAATTGTAGATGATTTAGTTGCAAAGAAAGCGTCTAAAGAAGTTATAAAAATACCATCTTCTTCATCTACAACAAATGATTGTGCTAATGGGTCACCATTATTATCATTATCATTGTTATCATTTTGAGGTTGTCTTACTGCAACAACTCTACTTGCCGTTCTTGTAACACTTCTATTACCAGTTACACCACTTCTTTGTGTTCTAGCTTCTCTTGTTGAAATAATTGCTTCTTGTGTAGTTTCTAATAAACCTTTTGCGTCATAATCTCCTTCAGCTGAAGTTGCAACTGCTGTTCTATCATCACTATTTGTAGATGAACTTGTTAATCTGAATACTCTCTTACCTGTACGCCATTTAGGATTTGCTGTATTGTTAGGGTCAGGTATTGCAAAAGTACCTGTAACAAATCCATTTGTATCTGTAACAACATTTCCACCTAGTGAACCACCATTTGGTGTCACATAACTAGATACATCAATATTATCAAAGTAAGGATAAACTTTTGTATTAGGTCTTAAACCATAAGCAGAAAATGATACTGTTCTACTTCTAATAAACGGAACAAAAGCAACTGATATTACTCGTCTACCTAAACTTTGTCTTACAGTTTGAGGTACGATTGTTGTTCTAATACCACTTCTTGTTTGAACAACATCTCTATTAGTTGTTCTAACTAAACTATTACCTTGCCATCTATCCGTACTTCTAGGATTACCTGACCATTGGTCTTGCCATTCATTCCATTCTGTACCTACTGGTATTTCTGAAATACTTGTATTATCTAAACCTGCATTAATAGCCAAGTTATCAAAAGTACCATTTACATTGGCAACAACTTCTGGTGCTACTCTTGTTTCTTTCCATTCATCAACTGGTGGGTCTAAATCAATATCACCAATCCAGTTAAATACTAAAAATGGATTTAAGTTTTCTGTTTTTGAAGCAAATGGTTGAGTGATATATGCCGTTTCAGTATAAGGTAATGTAATTAAATCTCCAGTTTTTGCATAGTTACCATCTGCTCTATCGGTAGTTATGATAGCAGTACCATCATCATCAGCTTCGGTTAACTCAACAACATCCTCATTAAATAAACTTCTTGCCTCACCTCTACTTCTATCAATTGCTAGTTTGTAATCATTACTTCCTACATCACCAACATTATGACCTGAAAAGTTATCTACAACAAAACCGTTTTTAAATCTGTCAAAACCATCAGCGTCTTGAATTTGTAAACCTTGTGCGTCTGCTTCTAATAAAGATAATTGAGTGTAGTATTCAATATTTTTAATTCTTGTTTCAAGATTACCAATGTCTCTCATTGAGTATCTTCTATTATCTTCTTTGTCAATTACTACATCATTTGTTTTAAGTGTATAAGACGGAACATTTACAGTTGCTAATAACATATGACCATCTAAATCTGCCGGCTCTAAAGGATTTAAGTCTGAAGCACCTTCAACAACTCTTATATTTCCTTCTCTAGTTAAGAAAACTTTATCAACTCTATTTAAATAAAATTCTAAATCTGAAGTAATATCAGAGCCAAATTCCGGTACATCAATTGTAGAGGCACCTGAACCATCAAATGACCTATCATTTGTACCAGAGTCAATTGTACTTGCGTCATCAACTCTAGGTCTGAAATCTAATACATCTCTTAACTCAAATTTTGAGCCTGTAGTATCGGAAGTATAACTTGGTATTTCTTCATAGTTAATAACACCTGAATATGAGTCAACATCAAAGTAATCACCTGAACCATGAGAAAAGAAATCAAAATTTACTAATAATTGACCTGTTGGTACAATAGCACCTGGTTTTAATTTTAATCTACCAATATCATAGAAGTTATCTCTTTGACCGTTATCTAAATCAAATCTACTTGTAATATTTGTGTTTGAATTTGTAGCAGCTGCACCAAAACTACCTGACATGTAAACATTATTAATTTTAAATACATCAGCTTTACCTAAACCAATTATACCACTTTCAATAATAGATTGAGAAGAAATACTAACTGTTTGATTAGAGTTTAAAGATTTTGTTTTTGAATCTGCAATTGTTCTACTTATTGTAGCTGTAATTTTAATTTTGTGTCCTGCAAAGTTAGCACCAAAATCTAATGTTAAAGTTTTACCAGTTGGAGAACCTGTAAGACTAAAAATTGAATCTCCTTCATGGTTACTTCCTGATAAATTTAAAGTATCACCTAAAGCACCTGTTGAAGCACCGCCACCAACAGTCATAATTGATACTGTATAATCTTTATTAGATAACGAAGCAAAAGTTTCATTTGTACCTGCTGAAATTGTTGCGTCACCGTTTGACGACAATGTTTGTACAAATTGTCTTCTTATATTAAAGTTTGTATCTGTTTGACCAGAGTTAGTTGTAGTTTTTAAAGTTTTTACTGTAGTGTAAGGTAAATTAAATAATAATAAATTATTTTCAGGATTATTTAATTTAGCTCTTCTTCTTGTTACAACTGAAGCAGTTGATACATCACTACCACCAACATCTGCTGATAGTGTAGCTTGAGTTTGAGAAACAATATTTTGTACAATTGCTGTTACAGTTGAACCTGCGTCATTTGTAAATGAAATTGAATCTCCAATTTTTAAATCAATATTAAAGTTTGTACCTTTACCTAGTAAATTAGCTGAAGAGTTTGCAATTGAAATGTTACCTTGAATAGTCTCGTTTAAACCATATGTAGCTGTTAAATTAGTGTCAGCAGTATAAGTTGGCGAACCTGCCATACCTATTTGTTTTACTGAAGAAATATCTTTTGTTTTAACTGCGTCTAATCCTAATCTACTTGATTGAATAGTCGCACTATTATTTGAAGTTTGACCTGTAATTGTTTCGCCAGCTGCAAATGTTCCTTTTACATTTGATAATACTACAACTCCATGAGACATTGTAGGACCTGAAGTAAATGCTGTTACATTTTGAGCAGTTGTTCCGTCTGCACCAAATAATTCAAAAGTATTTGCTGTTGCGTTTCTTACAGTATATGCTCCTTGTGTATAAGCAGAACCACCTATTGCAAAGTTACCGCCTGATAAATTAATTTGTTGGCCATCTTTAAATCCGTGTGCGTTTAAAGTTACAACACCTGGACTGGCAACTGAAATTGAAGTTGCAGCTGCTGATTTAGTTGTTGATATACTTTGTTTAACACCAGTTGCACCTGAACTTGAACCAGATATTATTTCACCATTTGTGAAAGAAGTTGCTTCTAGTGTATTAATGTGAGTAAACATTTCAACATCAAATATAAAATGTTTCCATGTATTACCTGTAGCAAATACATCATTTGATTCTGTACCTGTTACATATTCAAATCCTCTTGATTTAGCACGACCAATTTGAGGTACAGTTGTACCTACTGTATTTAATTCATTTCCTCTTGTATCAGTAGCAGTATCATAAAAATTAATTGTCTTAAATGCTTGTACATCACCTGATACAAAACCAATATCTGGCGAACCATAAACATTTGTTACATTAAAGAAGTTGTCTAATTGAAATCTTGTTTTATTATTATTACCAGTATCAAAGTCTCTAGCTTTATTTAAAGAAACAAAAGTTGTTCCTAATCTTTCTGATTCATAACCACCAACATATGCTTTAAAAGGAGATACTCCGAGTGCTAGTTTAGTTGCACTACCACCATCGCCTACACTAAAAATACCTCTATTACTACCCGAACTTAAATGTTCTCTTACATCAAAGTCTGGATTTGTTAAAACATAATCGCCTGATTCGTCAAATGTTCTTCTTGCTAGTGTGTCTTCTAATACAGCATACTCTGTATTTCTAACAATAGACTTAATATTACCATTTTCAACTCTTGCAATTTCAAAAAAGTTATTATCGTCTGTAGAAGCTAATGTTTTCTTTGATAATGTTAAATCTATTTTAAATCTGTGAGCACCTGGAGCATTTACATTTGAAGTACCTTGAGCATTATCGTTTAAAGATACATCATCATTTGGTGTTACAAAACTTTCTGTAACAGTTAAACCAATTCTGTAAGATGGTGTATTAGTGTATTTGTCTAATACTAAAGTTGAACTATCTACATTAACATGATATCCATTTATATAATAAACGCCAGATTGAATAGCTGCAGCTGAACCTGTGTGTGTAGTTGCAACAACAATTGTTGGACTACCTGTAGCAGTAGATGTTACTGTTTCTCCAGCTGTAAAAACCTGAGCAGTATTGTTTGTACCAGCTTTGTCGTACTTGATAAACAAAGTGTCGGGGTCTGTTCCGTCTGTTACAGAAAAACCTACTACTTGTGCAACAACTCCTGAAGTATTACCTGTTAAAGTTGTTCCGTTATAAGTTGATAGAGCTGAAATTGATTTTGAAGTTAATTTGATTGCCGTATATTCTGTATCAATAGAAACCTGACCAGGAATTACCATTGCACCTTGTTTGAAAAGATGGTCTGATACCTTCTCTACTTGATTTTGTAAAATAGATTGTGATTGTGTTAATTCTCTAGCCTGTACAGCAAATGACGGTCTAAAAAGTATTCTATGAAACTTTTTTGACTCATTGAAGTCATCATAGTAAGGTGAGAGATTAAAGTCAGTTGGACTTGGCATTTAACTCTCCTAAAATTCTATTACCAGTTTTATATTCTCTGTTTGGTCAGCAGCTCTTGTAATAGGCGCTCTGTTCTCAATGTAAAGAATATCACCAGAGTCAGCGTCTATCTCCGAAGATGAATATCCACTAGTGAATGACTGACTGTTGATTGTACTTGTTGAAGTAGTTGGTGTACCATTAGCACTTGAAGATTGTCCTGTGATAACATTTTGACCACTAAATGCTGTTAAATTTCCGTTTGTGTCAACGCCTTGGTCATTGTGTCTTGTTTGAATATAATATAAAATACTATTTACTGTATCCCACTCTACCACTTTTCCAACTGCGCCTGTAGAGGCTTGATTAATTTCTTCATCAACTGTAAATGTTCCTGAAACACCTGAAAGATTAACTGCTTTTGTACCTCTTAAAGTTGTTGATGTAGCGGCCGAACCACCTGATTTTGGATCCCTAATTAAACTTATTTTTCTAAAATCGTTTGCAACTGAAAAGTCACCTGTGTTTGAACTTTCTGTTCCTTCAAGTGATGTATTCATCATCACATAAAAACCACCTAATTCTGTAACTGCGTTAAATCCATGACCACCTTTTGGTTCAATGATTACATCTAATTCTGCACCAACAAGGTTTGTTGCACCAGCGGCTACAATTTGTGCATTTGAAACTGTAGCAAAAGTATAACCTGTTCCTGGGGTTGTAACTGTTACTGCTGTTACAGCACCAGAGGTTACTGTTACTGAAACTTTACCACCTGTACCATCACCTCTAATATCTATATTTGTATGTGTGCCGTCTGCACCACCTGAACCAGCAGTTTTAATTTTTACAATATTAATTGCACCATCAACGGACGCTGATGATACTGTAGAATTTGTTTCAACTGCCATAAAATCTGTAGATAAAAAGTTTGCTTGTTGTGAAGCAGATAAAGTGTACATATATTTCCACTTATATCCGTCAGCAGTTGTTAAAATAGATGTTGATGTACCTGTTGGTTCAACTGTAGAAGCTGTATTGTTATCGTTATCTAAACACTTGTAAACATTTCTTTCAGTAGTTAATACATAGAAAGCTGCGTCATGTAAAGTTGAAACACCACTATTTGCTGTAGTATTAGTTGCTGTTCCTGTAATTCTGTTGCCATAGTCATGTCTGTAAATATCGTAAGTAGTACCTGTTGTCCAGTTTCTTCTTGGCGCAACAAAAGTTACATCCGTAGAAGTAATCTTTTTAGCTGCTAAAAGGTCATCAAAAGGATAAGTTTGTGAAGTTGTATTGTCAGCTGGTGTGATTGGAGCTGAGTCTGTTCCTTCGTTATCTGTTCTACTGTCTGCTCTTGTAGATGTAGCAAAAGGTTGAGGTCTTCCGATACCTAGGTAAAAAATATTACCTGAAGCTTCAGAAAAAGCCTCTGAAAACTGTTCACTATTATGAATTCTAAATTTGTCTGTTATTATTGCTGGCATATTATTTTAACTCTTCCTTAACTATATTTATACAAGTTTCCATTATGGTTTTGTCGGCCATGTTACATTGTTTACTTTTTCTACCGTATCAACACCATTCGTTATATCCCTCAATGCCTGTCTATAAGTGGTCATATCGGAAGAAAGCGTATTGTCTGATAAAGCAAGGTAATCTGTTTCTGAAAGTTTAGCGTCTCTTTCTTTTCTTAAATCTGTTAAAGCTCTTGCTATTTGTCCTGCTGTATCTAATACTTCACTTGCTCTGAATGAAGTCTCAGCATCCGTCATATCTCTAATTACACCATTTACTGCTATTTTAGCCATTATTGAACTCCATATAATTTTATTTGTGCGTTTGAAATATTTCCATTGTCAAAGGTAATTCTAAAATAATTTACAGCACTATTCTCATTATTATGAGCAGCGCCAGTCATCATTCTAACATTATCAGTATGTCCATGAACATCATTAGCACCATGTATTGTTACCATAGTATGTCTGCTACTAGCCTCTGGACTATAAATCATAATTTCTGTAGCACCAATAGAACCACCACTAATTTGTAGTCCTGAAAATATTGTTATATCAGATTGGTTTTGTCTGCCTTCAAGAGAACCAATATCAGTATTTCTATCTCTTGTAGATACTTGGTCTATTTGACTTACAAAACTTGTTCCATTATTTGTTGACAATTTTAATTGACCTGCATTACCAGTAGATTCGTCTGTTTCAATCCATTCTATTAAAATACAGTATGTACTAAAAGCACTCGTAACTAAAGTGTTATCAAAATTTACAGCAGTAACATCACTTGAAACAGTTGTAGTATTTAATAATACTCTGCTTCCTGCACCACCAGCTTTTACTCTATTTGCAAATCCTCTTGTTATTGCTCCCATATTAACCTCCTAGATACCTAAATTGAATTTCTGCTCCCGTAGCCGGCGCCGTATCAAAAGTTAATGTTGTTCCTGAAACCACATAGTCATCTGTTGGTACCATACAAATACCATTTACAAAAACTAAAATTTCAGCAGCTTCATAATTTGCATTAACTGTAAATGATTTTCCAGAGTTTGCACCAGCTAAATTACCTGTTGCTGTGCCTGAAGAAATATTTAATCTTGCTTGCATTCCTGCTGGAACAATTAATTGATGACCCATATAACTATGAGCTGTACATTGATATTCTAAAGGTGTTACTGTACCACCTTCAATTGAAATTGTTGTATGAGCACCTGCTGAACCAGGAGTACCACTTGTTACCACATTTGTTGTATATGTTCTATTTTTATCTTGGTCGTAATAAAATGCTAATGGGTGTGTTGCATTTGAGGGGTCTGATTGGTCAAACTTATAAACACCTGGAGACAATTCTAATAATGGTGATTCATGTCCGTCAATTACATAACCTAAAGTTGAACCTTGACCAAATCTGTAGTGTTCAGCTGTTTTAGTAGCAACTGTAACTGTTAATGTTTTTGTTACTGTCCAATCTGGTGAACGGTGAGCAATATAACTAACATCTTGTACGGCATTTGTTTGTGCGTCTAAATCTCCACCTAATTGAGGAGAAGTATCGTTTACTACTTCACTACCTGCAATCGTAATTGTTTTAGTTGCACCTGTACCTGAAGCAGCTACGCCTGCGCCAACAAAATTCAATGTTGACATTGCTGTTGATAATGCTGAACCTTCGTCTTGAACTGTAATATCTGTGCCAGCTACACCTGGATTAAATCTACCTTGTGCTGAACTCCATATTAATGCTTGTCCGTCTGCGACACCAACAATATTAACATTTGATAAATCGCCAACTGAAGCATTTTCATTTATTAGTTTTGTCCAACCACCTGAATCTGCAACATAAGCTTGATTACCACCTATGTCATAAGCAAACATACCTTCATAAGTTGTTTCACTAGGAAAACTTCCTACATTAGCAAAGTTAAATCTAATTTTTGAACCTGAAGATGTATTATCAAATGCACCTGTAACATTAGCTGATGAAATATTTGTAATTGTGTTATCTGCACCACTAATAGTTTTATTTGTAAGTGTTTGAGTATCAGTTGTACCTACAACTGCACCTGTTGGTATTGCTTTTGCTGAAGCAGAACCATCTAAATTTCCTGAACCATTTGACAATACAAAACTTGAAGCTGCAATACCTGAAATAGTATTATTATCTGTACTTATTGTTTTATTTGTTAATGTTTGAGAAGCTGCTGTGTCAACTAGTGTTGCGTCTGAAACTGCTGTGTTAATTTCAGCAAGTGTTCCTGAAAGTGTATTATTACTTAAATTAATTGTTTTGTTTGTAAATGTAGCCGTACCTGTAGCAGTTAATAGAGAAGAAGTATCGGCAGCTATCGTTAAAGTATTGCCTGATAATGTAGTATTAATAGCACTACCACCTAAAATTCTTAAATTTTCGCCGTTTGCTGAAAGTGTTGTAACAGTAGATGAATCATCTGATACTTTTATTGTACCATCAATGGTTGTACCATTACCTATAGCTGTGTATATTTCGCTAAAATTAAGGTTTATCTTATTAGCACCGTCTCGGAGATTATCACCTGTTCCGTCGTTTGCGTTAGTACCTCTGTTTATTACTTGTTTTGCCATTTGCCTCTATCTCTTTGTACTATTTATAAAGTTTTTACGGTGTTGTATCATCAAATGTTGTAGTATTCAAGTCGAATTTAGTTAGTGTATTACTAAACAATTCAGCGTTTTGACCTATCTCACAAGGAAACGCATATTTCATTCTAATTTTACCACCAATATCATTAGAAGTTAATAAGAATATAGGAACTTGTTGTCCATCAAGAGCCGTTTTAGTACCCTCAATTCTTAAATTGTTTAAATTTTCAAATGAGTTAGCATTTGAACCAATATTATTATTACCAAATATAGTATTTGCATATTTATTTAAAGAACTATATCTAGGTCCACCATAAGCATATCCACTTCTAACATCATGTACAACACCTGCGTTATCAGTTATTATATTTCTTTGCCTACTTAAATAATCAAGATTAATATTTTCTCTTGAAGCTGTAACATCTCTAGTATTTGGTGTAAATGCGTCTTCATAATCTGTACTTACATCTACAGTAGCACCTATATGTGCATTTGGTCTCAATGATGTTCCATCACTTATTGTTCCTAATCTTCTACCAAATAGTGTAGTGAATAATGTATTAACAAGTGATAATAATGGACTTTCTTCAAGACCTGAAGTAATACCTTTAACAGGACCTTTAGCCGTTACAACAATTTGTGATTCAATATCAACTTGTCCTGTAAAGTAAAATCCTGCCGTGTGCATAGTCTTTTTAAATGCGTCTCGCCATCTTGCGATAGACTGACCAACTCTAATTACATAAGAATAATCTTGATAGTATAAACTATCTTGTACTCTCATTGTTGTTTCTGATAATTTACCTCTTTCACTAATAAACGCACCGTCTGTATCAGAAACAGAAACTACATTTACAGTAGCAGTTGAAATATCTAATTTTTTAAGTTTACATGCACCACCTGTACTAGATGATATAGGTTCATTTAATTGAAATGTACCTGACACATTCTTAATTCTTAATAAACCTCTATCATTACTAAACTCTGCAATTGTTCCTGTTGCACCAGATGTATCACCTGTAACTGTAGTATTCGCAATAAAAGAACCTGTTATTTCTCCTACAACCATATTATTAAAAAATCCTAAAACTGGTGGTGTAGGTGCTGTTTCGTAACTTCTACCTAATTCTACAGTTTTTAGTTTTACAATTCTACCAATATCATCACCATAAGCTTTTACTAATCCGTTTGTACCTGCTGATGTTTGAATAGTTACAGTAGGTAGTGTGGTGTATTGTCCGCCACCATTTGTTAAAAATATTTCTTCAATTGTTTGTAAGTCTGTAAATTTTTCTTGCATGATAACTTTACCCTCGTAAGCGTCACCATTTGTAGTTTCATCTTCTAAAATTAATCTATCTTCTACACCTGTAGCTGCCGCTATACTACCATTTTGGTCTGCAATACCACCGTTAACAATTTTTACAAAACCAGCCGCATTTTTTCCGTTTGTACCTGTATTATCAAATACTAATTTATCTCCTACTTCGTAACTTGTTCCTTTATTATCAATAATAATTTCTGAAATACTTCCAGGTCCAATATCTTCAATTTGAAATAATGCACCCTCACCACCTGCTGTTAAAGTAATTGTATCACTTGTAGTATTTAAAGAACCATCATTTGTAATATTTTTAGAACCAGGAATACCTGTTACATTTGCTTTAATAAAATAATCATCTATATCGGATGTTGTACCTTGTATTTCTTCATTTACAATAAATGTACCTTGAATAGTATCAGCATTTAAAATTAATTGCGTAACAGTTTTATCACCTATTTGAAATGTAGATGTATTTTCAACAATAGCAGTAGCGCCTGAAGTCTGTCCTGTTACTGTTCTTCCAATTAATAATGTGGCGTCACCAACTGTTGCAATAACCCTTAATACTTTTAATGAGTCAAATTGGCCATCTGAAGCCTTAAGCATTTGTTCTCTAGGATAAATTGTTTCAGAATTTTCACCAAATAAAATTCTAAAAAACATTTCATGTCCACGAACTGAACCTTTTGACCTATAAAGTGATTTAATATTTTTAATTAATTTTTTCTTATCTATACCTAACGCTAGATTTTCTGGTAATGTTGCCAGAAATTCATTTCTCATATTTGTTAAGAAGTGGTCAATAACTTTATCAGGATCCCTAAAGTTTACAAGGTCTGAAATATTGGTTACAGGATTAGGTTTGTAATTTGATATTGTCGCTTGAGCACCTGAACTTTGACCTACTACAATTTCAGTATCTAAAAATTTATCTTGTGCTGATATAATTAATCTATCGTTAGTTATATCTTCTATCAATACAATAGCAGTAGCATTAGAAGTTAAACCTTTAATTGTTTCACCTCTAGTAAATTTACCATAAGTAGATTCTTCTAAAAGTATTTTATCACCAGCGTCTAATAATGTTCTTGCTGTATCTTTACGACTAGAGTTTAAAACTAAATTGTTTGATTGGCCTGTTTCTGATTGCAATAAGATACCATCTGTACCTTCAATTGCTGTTACTGTTAATTCTGCTGATTCTAAAAGTTGATAATAGACTTTAATAAATTCGGCAAATTTAGGATGGTCAGCAACGACAAACTCTGGAAGTTGGCTGTTAAGTATTGTTGAAATTTTTTCATTAAATTTTGCCATTATTCATTAGTAGCTTGATGTTGTTGTGTAGCCCACACCAGCGTCAGCTGAACCTCCTACAAAAGTGTCTGCTGTTACGGTAATATTAGAATTTGATATATCTATTTCTACAATCTGGTCTCTAACAGGTACAACATCATTTGATAAAGGAGTAATTGTTAATTCAACAACCGTAGATGTTACACCTCTAATATTTGATATTGAAGCAATATTTAAAGAGTTAATTATAATTTCTCCGTTAGAGTAATCAATCGTTCCTTGTGTGCTGTTAACATATGTTCTAATACCTGATTGTAAATAATATCTTCTTACATTACCTGAACCGTCATCATCTAAAAACATTTCATTATCATTACCATCAACTTTAAATCCTGTAGAACTTAAAATACCACCAGCAGCCATATTATGACCTGCATGAGGATTAAATAATGCATTTCTAAAGTAAATAGCATATTTTGTAGAAGATAAAATAGTTGGTGTAAAACTTTTTCTAATTTTAACTATAGTTATATTTGATAAAATACTATTATCAACTCCGTCAATAATACCTGTAAGTCTTGAATGTCTGTAAATAGAATCAAACTTTTGTAGTGTATTTGTATTGTATGAAGAGATAGCATTTATAATTTCTGATTTTAAAGTATCACTTGATTTTGTTGTTCCTGATGTATTATACTTAACTGTTGATGTAAGTAATACGGAAGTTATTTCAGGATCCACAATTTGAGGAACAACTGAAGCAACATTAAAAGGTTTTAATTTACTTACAATATCTGCCTTTGTAGTTTCTGTTAATGTAGAACCAGAGGCAGCTTTTATACCAATCTTTACAATACCATATCTTGGCGTTTCGTCATCTTCTCCACCCCATGCACTAACTGATAATGCGTTAGGATAAATTGACTTAACTAAAGTTTCGTAATCTGTTGTTGTAACTGCTCTATCTTGAGCTGCGTATTGTAATGGCGCATTTAATTTAATTGAGTCATTTGTTTCACCTAAAACACCACCTTGTGAAGCAGATACAGTTGAGATTGTAACATCTGTAAAACCTCCTACACTTCCTGATAATGTAAATGAACTTGCACCGTTTGATTCATCAACATTTGTAACAATGTAATCTAATATAATAATATTTCCGTCTTCAAGTGCTTTACCATTTATACCATCACCAAAATAAATTTCATATTTACCGTCTTGGCCTTCTTGTATATAATAAACTTTAGATGTGGCTGTTACATTATTATAACCACCTGCTAATGCGTATGTTTCAATTGTTGTATCTGTAGCACTATTTTGAACTCTAACTTGTAAAGTAGAAGTATCAGCTTTGTTACTTGGTATTACAAATTTTTGGTCAGCGTCTGTACTATCATTTGTATATTTAAATGTAACTAAAGTACCCTCGTATATTTGAACACCTGAAAATTTATAAACACCAGCAACCGGTGTAGTAGTAAAATCTGAATTAGTTATATATTGATATGTTGTGTTATCTACACTTGTTGTAAATACTGTACCTTTGTTCATTGTAATACTTGTACCAGTAGCATTGTTAACTAAAATATCAATTGACGCCATTGGCGCTCTTGGTGATGAAGGCGTATAACCAATCATCTTAGCTAATGAAACAATATTATTTCTTATATCTGCACTATCAAGGTAAACTTCGTTTGTTGCCATGTTGGCAAGATAGGCCATATAATGAGTATTGTAAGATAAAATATCTAATAGAATATTTAATGAACTACCTTCAAAATCATAATCTTGAAAAGATGTTTGACCTTGTAAAAAGGATTTTAAGTTTGACTTTACTGCGTCAAAATCATAATCTGAAACTACTAATTTGTTCGACATTTATTATCTTACCCTTTGTAAAAATGCTTGCACTTGTTGTGGACCTGGTACGCCTACTACATAAAAATAAATATCAACAACTAATCTATTTCCATCTTGGTCATCATCAACAGCTACATTTTGTAAATCTATTCTAGGTTCATAATTTAATAATACTTCTTCAATTTTTCTTTCTAAAAAAACTTTTGTTAATGGTGTAAAGTTTTCAAATAACAATTGTCTTACACCACAACCTAATTCTGGTTGAAACGGTCTCTCATAAAAATTAGTTTGCACCAAATTTCTAACTGCTCTTTTAACAGCTACAACATTTTCTACCACATTAATATCGTTAGTAACAGAATTTCTATTAAAATCTAAATCAATATCTCTAAATGACCTAGAGTTTCTTGAGCTGTTATTCCGTGTTGAAGAATCATATTGTGCCATACGGATATTTATACGAGTTTACTAACCGTTTGCAAAAACAGTTGATTGAGCTACCGATTTAATTTTCGCTGAACAGGAGTAAGTGTCACCTAGTCTTGCAACACCCTTTCCATTAGCAAAAACATTAGGCGAGAAAGATACAACCTCTGTACCATAAACCGGAGGACAATGGGTGTGAGCCTCATTAAGGTCTCCTTCTCTATGAATACCATGACCAACTACAAAAACATTACCTGAACCTGTGTCAGTTGCAATATCTCCTGGTACTACGCAAATAGGATGTACTGTATTTACAACATCACCACTACCAACTTTTCTTGCTACTAAAGGCATTATTTCCCCAATTTCGCTTTTAATGCTAATCTTTGTTTTTCTTGTAAAATTGATTGTCTTAATTTTCTACCTATTGGTATAATTATAGAATGACACATCTCTTTACCCTTTTTACTAATATATTCAACACTAATCTCTTTATCCTTAAAATCGCCTTGTACGGCTCGTGTTGCTTTCTTTAAACTAATCTCTTCTTTTTCTTTTTCAACGCCATCAGCGTTCCAAAACTTAAATAATCTCATTTTTTTCATAATTTTCCTTTAATCGTATTTTGTTTCACTTTCAATATCAACATCATGTCTGCAATTAGAACAACAATGTATTTGAACATTATTTCCGTCGCCATCCGTGTGATTTTTTACACAAATTGTACCACAATGACAATCATGTCCGCAATTTTGACAATTTTCCATGAAATTCTCCTTTTTATACTATTTATCAAAAATTACAAGCTGCTTTCATCTGTTGAATCTCAATTCTTTTCATGTCATCTAGCGAATCTAACGCTGATTCGCCGATTCGCTCATAATCCGGCGACCATTTGCACTCGATTCGCTCATCTTTTGTTGAAAAACTGCAAGAATTGATAAAAAAGAACAAAATTAGAACAAAAAAAGTTAAAAAGCGTTGATTTATAAGGGTTTTTTTATGCATTTTTTTGAAAATAGTGCTTGCTTTCTATATTTAGTTGTGGTATACTGGACACATAATAAGAAAGGAAACACTATGAACACATTTTTTAGTATAACAACAATTCTGGCTGCTATTATGGCAGTTGGTTCAATAGAAGACTGTGGAGGACATTGTTTAGGTCAAGAAAACTGGATAATGTTTGGAATAATGGTTGCCATTATGTTGGTTTCTGTTATAATGACTATATTAACTACTAACAAAGGACAATAACACTATGACAATTGTAAATAAAACTGCCGATACATTAGAACAAGGCGTAGCCAATATGATGGCAGGCGCTAAAAACGATTATATGAAATGGTCAACAATGGGTGGCAAAGAATTAACTGGTTACTGTAAAGAACAAGTTGATAATTGGGACTCTAAAACAAAAGTTTCACAAGGTAAGAAGTACATCAAGATTGTACAAGATACTGGTGTTTTTGCTTTTGTTTGTAAAACTGATTTTAAACACTTTAAAAAAGGTGATATATTGAAAGCCGCTGGTTACAATGCACCTGCTCTTAATCAACCAAGAGGTAATGTACTTACTGGTAATTACCCAATTCAATGGACTGGTCCATTATACTTAAAATAAGGAGAACTACACTATGAAAACTAGACAAAGAAAAATATTTGAGAGGGTAGTAAACCCTCTTATAATAAAACATTTAACACCGACAAATTATAATCATTCATGTATTTGTTCTGGAATACCAATTAAATATTTACCTTATTTCAAAGAAGTATCTGCTCAAAAAAATGCAAAAAAGATTAGATATAGATATAGAGGTAAATCAGGTTTTAAAACTCAATATAAAACTGGTAAACAAATGCACTATATCAGACCTCAATCATTCTGTCACATGAATGGTGCCGATACATTCGCAATTTATCATAGATAAAAACATTTTTGAAATCATACTCATAATTTGGACTATTGAAGTCTTACTGCTCGTAGCTCAGCTGGATTAGAGCAATTGCCTTCTAAGCAATAGGTCGCAGGTTCGAATCCTGCCGAGCAGGCCAATGCCTCCTTTACAGGAGGCACCATCTTTTTTTATTTGATAGGTTTAATTGCAACTTCTCCTTCAGCCAAAGGTATTAAACCAA